>Ga0208380_1000096_pt1 | contig 25506 bp, 20 predicted proteins | sample CryBogCBE27Jun07_FD_184570 | JGI IMG/M metagenome (GOLD analysis project Ga0208380, IMG submission 184570) | Freshwater microbial communities from Crystal Bog, Wisconsin, USA - CBE27Jun07 (SPAdes) | ecosystem: Environmental > Aquatic > Freshwater > Lake | place: Crystal Bog, Wisconsin, USA... | reverse complement strand
AATGCTCTTGCTACATTATATCAAACAGGTGTCATTCAATATGCTAATAACACCTTAAGTGGCGGTAGTGTAGCTAGTAGTTCAATCAGTGCTAACATTGCTATAATTCAAAATATTGTTAACAGCGCCAGCCAGCCAACTGTAACAATAACATATCCTACTAGTACAGGCGTAACATCGTCATTAACTTCAGCTGTGTCAGCAATTACAGCGGCAACTTCTAGTTTACAATCTAGTGCTGTAACATATTTTACAAGCAACTATTCTGTAGTCAATGATCCTGTACAACAAAGTACAATTACAAGCCTGTTTGCTATTGTTACTAATTTAATTTATAATGGTATTAGCTCACGTTCAACACCAACTTTTAGCAATCCGTCAACAATAACAAGTAGTGCGGCACATGCTCAGGCGGCTATTTTAGCTAACATAGGATTTATAACTGCTGAAACTAATGCGTGGATCAATGCTAACTACAGTTCAGTTAGTTATGATTCTGTTGCTAGTACAAGAGATTTGACCTACGTGTTGGAAGCTATTGCTTACGACTTGACTTATGGCGGTAATAGCGCAACTACTCAAGCTGCCAACCAATATATTGCTAATGGTTCTTCTCAATTGGCCAGCAATCACATTACAGCCTGTGTACAAGGTCTGGGTCATGCGTTAAACGTAGTAACTTCTGTTATCAGTAATAGTACAGTAACACCAACAACCGGGGCTTATATTGCTACAACAGGTGCTAGTGGTAGCGGTAGTGTTGCTACCTTAACATTTGCCGCACAAGCAACTGCTCCTTATACTGTTGGTCAAGTTATTACTGTTCAAGGCATGACTCCAACAGGATACAACGGCTATTGGACTGTTACTAACTGTACAACTACTAGTGTAAGTTTTAATAATAATACTGTAGGTAGCCAATCAGTTGCTGGTAAGATTACTGCTCAGGCACAAAATGTTACTTGGCCAGATGGATCTCTACAAGCTACTACTGTTACAAACTTGTTTGGAATTGTTACAGGCGTTATCAACACTCAAACCCAAGCTACTAATATAATATATCCAACTACTAGCGGCTATAGTGCTGGACTACAAAGTACTTTTGGTATTATTGAAAACAATAGCTACACTATTGCTCTGAATACTGTAAGTTATCTAGCAACTACATTCGGTGGGGGATTCAGTTACAACCAGGCTACATGTAGTCGAGACATTGGTTACATTATCGATGGACAAATTATCGACTTGTTAACTGACGGAACTTATCAAAGTATTACTGCTGGTAAGAGCTACTATAGTAATGTAAGTGCCAAAGCTGTAGCTATTGGAACACAACTTATTGAAACTGTTGATGGTATACAATTTGCTCAACAATTGGCTGTACAAGTATTAAACCAAACAACACAAAGTCGTTATCAAACACTTGTAACACAGTATGTGAACAAGAGTACATATAATGCTACTGTTGGTACTAACGTTGCCACAGCAACTTATGTTAGCAATACAACAACTACTATTACTCTAACTAACATAACAGGATATATTGTTCCTGGTATGGCTGTTACTGGCGGCGGATTTACTAACAGTACTCCTGTAACTGTTGTAGCAGTTACTAGTTCTAATACAGTTACAATTAGCGCACCTCCAGCAGGAACTACTAGTGCTAGTACGACACTAACATTTACAGCAACTCCTATTACTACATTTAATGCTAACATGAATACTATCATTAGCATTATTAATAACGGTATTGGTGCGGCGCCTACTCCAAGTTTTGGTACAGGTTACTATACATTAACAATTGATAACGGTGGTAATGGTTTCGTAGACCAAGGCGAGCCTGGTGCTAACCATATTCTTCCTAATAAGATTCTAGTAGGTAATCAAAGTAGCGCATACGGACAAATTATTAGCTATACACCTGGTACAAGTTTAAGTTACGATACTATTACAGTAAACATGACTCGTCCTGGATTCTTTGGGTTTGTTGCTACTACTGCTAGCGGTAGTCTTGGATCATTTAATTTAACTGTATCCAGTACTACCTACACTAATAACTTTAATGGTATCAATACTATTAAAGTTGGTATGGGCGTTACTGGTGTTGGCGTTAGCGGCATCAGCAGAGGAACTTTAGTCACAGCTATTAGCGGAAATGTTGTTACATTAAGTTTACCATTAACAGCTACATTAACAACTGCCAATGTTACATTTGGTGAATTAATTGACTTTGGTGAACAAGTTAATAACCTAAATATCACTGTGTATGTTGAAAGTGGTATTTACTACGAAGACTATCCATTGAAATTATCTGCTAACGTAACAATTAGCGGTGACGACTTCCGTCGTACAATTATTCGTCCGTTGGATCGTGTAAGTCAAAGTCCATGGCGTAAAATATTCTTCTATCGTGACTCAGTTATCGATGGAATGCAAATTGGTCTAATCAACTTTAGCGGAACAGATTACGCTAGCGTAGCTAATACAACTGCTACTATTAGTGGTCTAACTGGAACTATTACTATTACATTGGGTAGTGGTAGTGCTAGTCCAAACTGGATTGGTTATGTATTCACAGACGGAACTAACGAAGCAGTTGCTGGTGGTGTAAGTTCATATGATGGCGTAAGCCCTCCTGGTAAGGCCGTAATTGTTACTGTTAGCGGTAACACAATGACCTGTACTATCGTGTATCCATTCCCAGCAGTTACTACTTATACTGCTGGTTCTTGGCACATGTACAACACATTGAACTATGGACGTCATTATTTGACCAACCCATTAGATATCAATAGTACGGCATTGAACAACAAATTAATTGACGTATTCTTAACCAACGATGCTACACGTATCAAGTTAATCAGTTGTCAAGGACATGGCGGATTCATGATGGTGCTTGACCCAGAAGGTCAAATCAAAACTAAGTCGCCATATGCTCAAGAATCAGCCAGCTTCTCTGGTAGTATTAATAAGCAACGTTTTGCTGGCGGACAGTTTATTGACGGATTTGCTGGACGACTATTTGGTACAATTACAGGTATTGCCAATAACGGATATCAAATTACTGTTACCGGTGCGTTTAACAGTGGTCTAGATGTACGTCCTCCACAAACTCCTACAGCTTACTATGTGTTAGGTAGTCGTTATCAAGTTAACAACGTAGTAAGTTGGAATAGTAATACCTATACTGTTGTTCTAAATTTAGATACTAGCACACCATTTTATCCACAAAATGCCTATAGCAGTACTACACTAACAACTAACTTATATTCTACACTACAACAAAACTTAATTGAAGCCATTACATATGATATGGCATTAAGTTCTACTGCTACTATGGCGGCTAGCACTATTAGTGGAACTACATTAACCGTTGGAACTGTTACTGGTACTATCTATGTAGGTATGTTCTTAACTGGTAGTGGTGTTACATCTGGCACTTATATTACTGCTAACCTAAGTGGTAGTACTGGAGCAGGTAGTACATGGAGTGTTAACACCAAGTACACTGGTTTCTCTAGTACAACAATTACTGGAACATTGTTCAGTAACTATAAGAGTGCAGCACTTGGAGCATATTTCTTATTACCAAGTTATAGCGTAACAGCATTGGCCAAAGCTCTAGTTGTAAATGCCTATAGTTATGCTGGTACACAGATAACTAGCTATGGTATATCTACTCTAAACAATTTGGCAATACAGTCTGCCGTTGCTACTGTTAATAATATTATTAATAACGGTATTCCTGGCGGTAGTACACAAAGTAGTGTAATACCAGCACTACAATTCCCAATACCTAGCGGTAGTACTGCCACTAGCGATAACGTAAGAGCGGCGGCAATTCTACAAGCCAACAGAGCATTCTTACAAAACGAAGTCAGTGCCTATATTGCCAGTACAGCTAACTTGGCAGCATTAACAGGTTACAGCAGTCTTAAATCTCAACGTGACATTGGTTTTGTTATTGACGCTATTACATATGATGCCTTATATGGCGGTAACAGCGCAATTTATGATATAGCTAGTACATTCTGGGTAGGCAATGTAAGTCAGTTGCCATATGGTAACCTGGCAGTTTGTTTAACAGCATATACAAGATTAAGTTATGTTATTTCAAATGGTTTGTTATCTAATACTGCTATCACTGGCGGTGTTTCTACTGGTAACAACATTAGTCAAGTAACTACTTTACCAGCACCAGCAAGTCCAAGTACACAAGCTACTGCTTATTCAAACTTAATTACTATACTTTACAATTATGTAAACACTGGCGTATGGGGAGCAGTTACACGTACTAACCCAACTATTACTGGTAACAGTGACTTTACAAACATCTACACAACCAATCGCGGAACTATTGTTAGTAATACTATAAACTATGTTTATGGTACCGGCAGTTCAGGCGGTGGTGCTGGTATTGGTATTAACCTTGAAACAGCTGGTAACAAGTCAATGTTGGCTAACGACTTTACACAGATTAACGATTTAGGTTATGGTATTTTTGTAACTAACGCTGGTCTAACAGAACAAGTTTCAACATTTACCTACTACTGTTACACAGCGTATTGGGCATTGAACGGTGGACAGATTCGTTCTGTTGCTGGTTCAAACTCAAACGGTGTGTATGGTCTACGCGGTTCAGGTAGTGACGTAACTGAGTTACCAAACTATAACAACATGTCACAAGACATGGCGCAAAGTGCTCGTGTTTATAAGCAAGGGTCGTTTGCTGGTTACATGACTCCTACTAGCCTTAGTATCTATGTTATTAATTACAGCTACATACCTTATAACATTAGTGAATTAGAAATTGACCACACCTTAGCTGGTGGTGGTATTGTTAGATACTTGGTTAACTCAGCTAGTAAAACTGGTGTAAGTATTGGTGGACAAACTGTTCTTAATTTAAGTTTAAGTACTAGTGGTAACAATAATACATCTAGTGCTGGTTTGGCCTATTCATTGTATGATGGTCAAATTGTTACAATCCGTGTACTACAAAACATCAAGTTCTATAACATTGATAACGTAAGACCAGTTCGTCCAAGTACTGCGTTACAATATCAAAATAACCTAAGCAAGATCTATCGTATTATTGCTTATAACTTAACAGAATCAACTGGCGAACTATTGCCAGCGCATACTGCTATTTTAGGTATGGACACTTCTTTTGCCTACTACTTGTTTGTGGTAGACACTAGTAACTTTGCCAATGCTGACCCAACTGTTTATAAAGCTAGTGCCACTGCTGTTTACCAATTAAGTACAGCAACATCTCTAGTTGTATTAACAAGTTCGATTAGTGGTACTATCAGCGCAGGTCAAGTTATCGGTGGTTATGGATTCCGAGGCAACAAAGTATCAACCGTTACTGCGGCAACACCAAGTGCTAGCTATACAACTATTACATTCAATGGAACTTGTTTAACAACTCCAGTAGGTTCAGTTTATTTTAGCACAGTTACTCAAGGTAGTAACTTAGGTGACAATAAGATTAGTGTTCTACAAGTAAGTGATCCTACCACCATTAACCAAATGAATAGTGGAACTTATATATTCGCTTGGAATGGTCGTACACATCGCGTTATACAATATGTAACACCAGTAAGCCCTGCTACAGGTAATTTTAGTACTGGAACATATACTAACTTAGGTGGTGGTTCTTACAGTATCGTAGTAACCAATGTAAGCGGAACTATTAGTAAAGGTCAATTGATTACTGCTAGTTCTGGCGGAACTGTCTACTTTGACGGTACACAGATAGTTACTAGCGTTGTAACAACTACAAGTCCAGGTTCAAGTACTGTGACAGCAACAGTTACATTCACTGGAGCAGTTATCAATACACTATCAGGAACACCTACAATAACATTTGGTGTATATAATGTTCCTGGATACTTACAATTAGATAGTAATCCTATCAATAACATTGGCGCTAGTGGTACCGGTATTGGCGGTATGACCTATGTTAGCAATACATTGTTAACTGGTAGTACAACACAGAAGTTAATAACATTTAACATTCCTTACAATAACTTATTAGCTTATCCTCCAGTTGATAGTTTAGTATCTGTTGGTGGTAATAGTAATACAAACTTTAACGGTAACTATCAAGTTACTAACGTGCTTAATACAACACAGATTACACTATCTGGTTCTAACATTAATGCTACAACGGTTACTGTTAATTCAAGTTCAGGAACAACAATTACCTTAAGTACTAGCCAATCATTAACTGTTGGCGCTACTATTGTGTTTAATAGTGCTGTTGGTGCTAATATTGGATCTGGAACAACTTATTATGTTCTTACAAGTAGCGGATTTAGTTTAACAATCAGTAGTACTCCTGGCGGGACTGCTTTAACTATAGGAACTACTACTGGATTATCTGTTGGTGCTAGTGTAGGAGCAGTTAGTGGATTTACTACAAACTTGGCAGTTGGTATGGTTATCAGTACCAGCACAACTGGTGCGTTTATTCCTACCAATAATACTACTGGTATTACAACAAATACTAACCCAAGTGGAATTACTATCATTCAAAGTATTGATAGTACAACACAATTTACTGTAAGTCCAAGTGTTTGGATTCCAACAGGTACAACCATCAACGCTCAAATTGTAGCTACAGTTGCTAGTATAACTATTACCAATAGTGGTTCTGGATATACTAGTGCTCCTACTATTACATTCAGTGGCGGCGGTGCTACTAGCCAGGCTACTGCTAGTTGTACTATAAACAGTACCACTGGAAGTATTTCTACAGTTACAGTTGTAAGTCCAGGTTATGGCTACACCAGTGTGCCAACTATTACCATAAGTGCTATATCGGGTACTGTTATTAGTACTGTCGGTGGATCAACTAACGGTATTACATTGAATAGTGTTTCTGGTATTTCGGCAGGAACAGCAATTACATTCGGTGGAACAAGTTTTGATTCTGGAATTACATCTGGTTCTACTTATTATGTTATCGGTACTGCTGGTAATCAAATTACTGTAGGAGCGACACCTGGTAGCGTTACACCTATAACACTTGTAGGCGGTAGTGGATCTAGCATGACATGGAGTATTCCAGGTACTGCTGTATTAACTGCTGTACTAACCAGCAACCCTGTACAGGTTGTAACAGGTGGCGCCGCAGGTAAAAACAATTTACAGATGACATTGTTGTATCCAACAGATCCAGGAACTTCTGGTACTGTGGCCAGCACAGCAAGTCCAAGTACAATTACATTAAGTACTGTATCTAACCTAACTGTTGGTAATGACATTTACTTTACAGGACCTAGCTCTAGCTTTGGAGGTGTGCTATCTAGTGTAGTCAGTGCTGGTAACTTTATTATTGGCAATAGCTATGCTATTGTTTCATTTGGTACTAGTCCAAACACTACAGACTTTACAGCTATTGGTGCTACAAGTAACACTCTTGGCTTAAGATTCGTAGCTACAGCATCAGGTTCTGGTCAAGGTACAGCACAACCAATATACTTTATTGCTAGTATTGCCAGCAATAATATCACTGTTGCGCTTACACGAGGCGGTAGCGCAATCACTACAATTACTACAGTTGCTAGTGTAACCACTACTACATTCTATACACCAAGTTATGGCTATGGTTCAAGTATTACAGTGACTAGCTTTACAAGTAGTGTATTACAAGCTAGTGGAACTTATACTGGACAGTATTATGTGACATTTGCCTATAGCGGTAGCGCACAAACTACTGGTGTTTATTACTATGTTGCTGGCAACAGTAACAACTTGTTTAATGGTTACTTCTATTGTGTAGCTAGTTCATCTAACTCAATTACTTTAGTATACACTTATAGTCCAACAGCTAATGGTAATACATACGGTAGTGGTACTACAACAATTACTAAAGAAGTAACAAGTGCTACAAGTAGTAGTTTAGGTATCAGTAAACCATTTAACATTAACTATAGCACAACATTACGCATAGGTTATGCACAAAACGCAGGCGGTGCTATTACAGTTCGTATTAGTACTTGCCGTGCTACAGGACATGACTTCTTAGACATCGGTACTGGAGGATTTGTTACAAGTAACTATCCAAACCAAATTTACGGTAACGCTATTATTCCGTCTGATGAAACTAAACAAGTGTTAGAAGAAACTGTAGGTCGTGTGTTCTACGTAACTACTGACCAAAACGGTATTTTCAAAGTAGGACGTTTCTTCAAAGTTGACCAAGGTACTGGTACAGTTACATTCAGTGCTAGTATTGCGTTGAGTAACTTAGACGGTATTGGATTTAAGCGTGGTGTTGTGGTAGCTGAGTTCTCGACAGATGCTACAATGACCGGTAATGCCGCTGACGTAGTTCCTGTTCAATCAGCTATACGAAGTTTCGTAGACTATAGACTAGGTCTTGACTACAGTGGTAGCCCTGTTCCTGTTGCTAACTTGATTGGCCCAGGTTACTTGCCACTAAGTGGTGTATTGGCCATGAAGGGTAATTTGAATATGTCAAATTACACTATTGGTAACTTGAACATGGCTGTTAGCGGTATAAGTCAATACGACGGTGTTAACCGAGGTTACGTTGATAGCCTAGCTAGTGCTTTGAATAGTGCTTACAAACTAGCAGATCATGCTATCAAAGCTACTGGTAACTACAACGCATTTAGTTCAACTCCAACTATTACCATTACAGTAACTAATGTTTATGGTACTGTAGTTCCAGGTATGTTGGTTACAAGTGCTAACAACGCATTTACTAACGGACAGTATGTAACAGCCGTATCAACTACGCCAGGAACTATTTACACAGGTGCTGTAGTAGTTGCTACATTGAGTGCTAGTTACAATGGATCTACACCAAGTGGCGTTATTACATTTACCAATCAGGCAAATGGTAACTTCTTAGTTTACGATTCAACATTTAGTCAGTGGACAAACATTGCTCCACCAACCGGTACTGCCAACAATAACCAAGTTAGTATTACATATACACATGGTACACCTGGATATTTGACAGCAACTATCCAATCAAGTGTTGTAATTGACAGCATGGTTAGTGCTAGTGCAGCAATACAACAAAGCAAACTGAATCTACAGGCTGCTGGTACAATAGCTAGTGCTCCAGGCGCATTTACGCAAAGTAGTTTGGGTCTATCGGCATTTAGCAGTAGTGTGTTTACTACAACTAATGGTTGGGTTGACTTACTAAGCAGTTCTAGTACATCAACTGGTATTCAGTTGAGTAAACTGGCATACATGTCTAGCGGTTATGTATTAGGTAACCGTAGCGGTAGCGCGGCAAGTCCAGGATTAATTACTCCAGCTAACGTAGTTACAGATGGTGATGGTATCAAGAACGCTCTGTTTACATCTAACGGTGCTATGACTGTTGCTGGTAACGGAACCAATAACACTTATAGTGTTACACCAATTACAACAGCTGGTGGAGCTAATAGCTTAGTTAAAACTGACAATAGCGGAAACATTTCTGCTGGTAGCACTTATTACATAGGTGGTCAGAGATTTGTTGGAGTATCAGGAAGTACTGTAACATACTATACACCTGGTCAGGCAACAGCCGTTACAATCAGTGATAGCCCATCTAGTCCTACAACTACCGCAAGTGGTACACTAGTAGCAAGTGGTACACTACAGGTAGCGACTATTGTATCTGGTAGTGCTGTATCAAATACTGGAACACTAGGCGGACAATGGAGTTTAACAAGCCAAAGTACATTCAATGCTAGTGCTGGTACACTACAGTCAACTAATTTAACTACTGGATCGGCTGGTACTTCAGGATCATTTACTGGTCTATGGACATTTAACCAGCATGTGACCATTGAAGGAGTGACTACTACAGGTTCTACAGGTTCAGGTAAACTAGTATTTGCTACAAGCCCAACTATTAGTAATCCAACTGTTTCAGGAAGCATTACAACAACTACTATTACTGCTGGCAGTGAAGCTACTTCAGGTACAATCTATGGACAGTGGAGTTTAGGTAACAGTAGTACACTACAAGCTAGCTATGCTGACTTGGCAGAATTCTACGAAGGAGATCAAGACTACGAACCAGGTACTGTACTAGTATTTGGAGGAGATAAAGAAGTTACTACAACTTCTGTTATCAATGATACTCGTAGTGCTGGTGTAGTAACTACTAATCCTGCGTATGTAATGAACAAAGACCAAACAGGTATTAAGGTATGTATAGCTTTAGCTGGTCGTGTACCAGTCAAGGTTGTAGGTCGTGTTAAGAAAGGCGATATGCTAACAACTAGCGCAACTCCTGGATATGCTGTGAAAGCATTAAATCCTACATTAGGTGCTATAATTGGTAAGGCATTAGAAGACAAAGACTACGGTGAAGCCGGAGTTATCCAAGTAGCTGTAGGGAGAGTATAATGACACAACTAACTATAAACATTGGCGCTGGTCCAAACGACTCAACTGGGGATCCGATACGTACTGCGTTCAGTAAAGTAAACAACAACTTTAATGATTTGTATCCTCAGACCACGCCTCCTACACACAGTACAGGTAAATCTGGAGATACTGCTGGTATGATGGCTTTCGATGGAACTTATATCTACTATTGCACAGCATCTTATACCACAGGAACAGCTAATATTTGGGTGCGACAAACATATCCAAGCGGAACTTGGTAAATACTAAAACGAGCATAATAATATGACACAACAAATAATCAACTTAGGAACTTACGCTAACGACGGTACAGGTGACGACTTGCGCACGGCTTTTACCAAAGTTACTGCTAATTTTACTGATTTATATGCCCAGTTGGCGGCTTTAAACGGTCAAAATATTGGCTCGGGGCAAGGTATTTTTTCAGCAGATGTAGCTGGAATTATGAGTTTCAAAAGTCTTACAGGGTCAAATGGTATCACAGTTACTAGTACTACTAATACTGTTAATATTGACGGATATACATTAGCTACAGATCCAAATCCAAGGCTCCAAGCAGATTTAAATTTAAACAATCGTAACATTACCGGTGTCGGTGATGTTCAAACCACAGTTTGGGGAATTGATATGAGAACTATCAACAACCAGGTACAAACAATTCTAGGCGGAGTAATTGGCGATTTTGGGACCATTAATACTCCGCTAGGTAACACATTTGATTTAGGAACCTTTTAAGGTAGGAGAGATATATGGCATTACAGATTAGAAGAGGCACTAACGCTAATAGACTAGGACTTACTCCTGCTTTAGGCGAACCAGTTTATGTAACTGATTACGCTAACTCGGCTGTTAGTCCGTTGTTTATAGGCGACGGCACTACAGTAGGTGGAAAGCCAGTTACTACTATATTAACAGTAAACGGACAAACGGGCAATGTAGTATTGACTACAGATACTGTTGCCGAGGGTGCACATACACAATATTTCACTACTACTAGAGCACAAGATGCCGTAGGTCAAATGTTAGCTGCCGGTACACTATCGGGTGTGGCAATTACTTACAATAGTACCACTCATACTATTAGTATTTCAACTACTAGTCTTATTAATACAGGTACTACAGGTTCGATAGCCTACTGGGCCGCCAATGGTTCATCATTAACTCCTACAAGTAACTTAAACTGGAACAGTTCTAATAGTACATTGACCAATGTTAACGGCGCTTTTATTGTACAGCAAAACATATCTGGATTATATGCTTTAAGTTTAGAAGAATATAACAATCAAACTTCAATCAATGGAGATGGTCAAGTATTCATGCGCAGAGCTAGAGGTACTAATATAACACCTACAGCGGCTACTAATACAGATTATATCTATAGTTTGATTTGGCAAGCCTACGATGGCAATACTTTCCAGCAGACAGCAAGTATAGCAGGAAGTATAAACGGTACTGTGTCTACAGGTATTACTCCTGGACTACTACAGTTTTATTGTACTGATACTACAGGTAACTCACAACCACGTGTAAGTGTATCTGGTACAGGTGTTTTCACTATTGGGCCTGCGGCAACTACACAAACAAATAGTTCTGGTACACTGAGCATACGACAAACTACTACAGCATTTAACAATCCAACTGTAACTATTAGAAATTATGCTAATGATGCGTATGGTGTTATTATTAGTTCAAGAAAGTACAGAGGAACGTATGCAACTCCTACGGCAGTACAACCAGGAGACCAAATTGCTGTATTCTCTGGAAGGGGCTACGACGGTGCTAACTTACAAACTGCAGGAAGTGTACAGTTATTGGTCGACGGTACGGTATCAGCTGGTGTTGTTCCGGGACAACTTGCGTTCTTTACCCACAACAGTGCTGGTGTTGAAACTTTGGCTGCTAAAATTGACAGCACACAACAATTAACAACATATGGTAATGTAACTGTTAACGGAAATCTTACTGTTAACGGGACTAGTATAACTGTTAACGAAACTACAGTCAACGTAGAAGATAAACTAATGAAGTTAGGTTATCTAACTAGTTCAACAGTTAGTACGGTTGGTCAAGTTACACTAGTGTCAGGTACTGGTCCATGGACTGCTACTATCAGTGGTATGACTTCAACTGTAGATTTAATTGCCGGTAGTGCGATTACAGCTACAGGAACTGGTGCTACCGGTTCTGTTACACTAACCGCGGCAGCATATAGTGTGGCCAGCAATACATCGGCTACCATAAACTTTAATGTATTGACCTTATCAGGTACTACAACAGGCACATTTGCTATAGGTATGTTATTATCTGGAGGCGCCATTTCTCCTAACACTTATATTATTGGTGGTTCTGGAACAGTTTGGACTTTGAGCAATAGTGTTAATGGCATTGGATCAGAAGTTATTACTGGTACATTGAATCTTTTAACAACTTCTAGCACAGCTAGTCTAGCACTTGGTACTAAGATTACAATTCCATCAGCATTTGGTGGTTTATCTGCCGGTACAACATATTATGTTTCATATATTGCTACTTCAACACAATTTAGTGTAAGTTCAACATTTAACGGAGCAAATACAACACTAGGTAATGCTACCGGTAGTGTAGTGGCAACTACTGGAGCAGGTAGTTTAGGTTCGGGCGGAACCTACATTGTAGCCAGTGTTGTTAACTCAACAAGCATTACAATTACTGCTACTGGTGGAACAACACCAGTCACTGGTCCAATTACTACGATAGCAACATCGGGAGCAACTGATACTACAGCAGTAGGCGGCGGTATACAAGTATACGGATCTACTAATAAGACATTTACATGGGCTAGTACCACAGCAGGATGGACCAGTAGCGAAGCAATTACTGTTAGTAATTCCAACGGTATTTCAGTAGCAGGTAATTTAAAATACACAGGTTATCAAATATTATCACCAAATTATATTACAGTTAGCTCAACTAGTACCTACGCTTTAAGTACAACAACACACTTAAATATTCTATTAGTAACAGCTGGTTCATTAACAGCTACATTAACAATGCCAACAAGTCCAGTAGATGGCCAAGTGTGTATGATTTCTGTACAAACTACAAACGTTACACTAGCACTAACAGCTGGCCCAACTTTATCAGGATCATTTGTTGGAGCTGTTACAGCACCAACTACTTTTGAATACGTTTATCGCGCAAGCAATACAACATGGTATAGAATCCAGTAATGGAGCAAGTCTCATGGCACTAAATGTCTGGACAAAACTTAGTGGTTATTCTTTTGGTAGTTTTCCAGAAGGTGTAGCTGTCAGTCAAGCATTACCTGTTGCTAACGACATTGGTGTTGTTTATCACGTAATCAGTGGCGCCTTGCCAGGCGGACTTATCATCAGAGGCAATATTATTGTTGGCAATCCTTATATTGTAGCCAACGATACAACTTATAAATTTTGTATCCGTGCTAGTTCTAATGGCCAAATAAGCGATCGTACTTTTACCATGACAATTACAGGTAATAATCAACCTGAATTTGTCACAGCCATTGGAGCAATACCCATTGGTTTAGCCAAACAATTATATGTACTAGATCAAACACATGTCAGTTATCAAATAGAAGCATTTGATCTTAATACAGCAGTTGGCCAAAAATTAACTTATTTTATCGGCAGCGATGATGGCGAATTACCAAAAGGACTAACACTAAGTCCGGACGGTGTTATCAGTGGCTACATCGAACCAGTGGTAAAAATTACACTAGCCGATGGTAACGGAACTTACGATAATTCTTTCTTTGATCGAGTAGCCTACGACTTTGCGTCTAAACCAAGCGATGGTTTTGATAGCTACAAATATGATAATGTATTTTACGATTTTAATTTAGAAAATGCTCCGCCTACAACACTTAATGCTAATTATCAGTTTCGTGTTACACTAACAGACGGTGTGAACTATGCTCAAAGAATATTTAAAATATTCGTTGTAGGTACAGATCAGTTTAGAGCAGACAATACCGCGTTCAATGGTGTAGCCGATGATTTTTCAAGTGACGCTACATATCTTAGAGCTCCTGTATGGATAACTAACAGCAACTTAGGTACATTCAGAGCCAATAATTATCTCACAGTTCCAATTGCCTTGTACGATAATCTAGATGTCTTGTTTAGATTAGAAGCTACAAATGAAGAAGTATACTGTACAAGTGTACAAATATTGCCGACTGATAACGTGTTTAATCAAATATTTGCCGGTGACATTGCAAACAACAGCACAACAATCAACAACTGTACTGATATTGGATTCTTAACTGCTGGACAAACTGTTGCTGGGCCTGGAATTAAAATTGGTACAGTTATTACAGCCGTAGGAACATCAAGTATTACTATTAGTCAGCCAGCGTTTTTAACTATTACACAAAGTCTAATGACCTGCGGAGGAGATCAGTTAGCCATAACAGCAGTTAATGGTATTCCCCAAGTAGGTCAGTATTTGACGTTTGACAACTACTTAGACGGTGCCGACGGAAGAAATTATCAAATTAAAGCAGTTACACCTCTGTACAATAATCAGTATAGACTAACATTGTACACAAACTTACAACTGGCTATTCCTAATGGGACAGCTTTTTATATAGGTAGTCTTAGCGAATTGCCAGACGGCGTTCAGTTTGATCAAGTTACAGGCGATATTTATGGACAACTACCATTCCAACCAGCAGTTACTAAATCATATACATTTACAATCACTGCTACACGATTAGGCGACAATGTAGCAGAAACACTAAATGCTAGTAAAACATTTACTCTTAATGTGGTAGGCGATGTTGATAGTGTAATCACTTGGAACACTGATAGTAACTTAGGAACTATACCTGCTAATTATTCGAGCACACTATCAGTAAGTGCTACTACCACTGTACCTAATGCTACACTGGTTTATCAATTAGAAAGTTTTCCTGTAACTAGTGTTGTTGGAAATGGGTCTACTGTTACTCTTAGTTTTACACCGCAAACAACTCCTCCGTTTGGAATTGGTAATATAATTCTTGTTAACAACATGGTTCCGGTAGGATACAACGGTTTGTGTAGAGTAACTGGCGCTACTGCTAGTACTGTTAGTTTTTCTAACAACACCATGGGAGCTCTTGTAACAGCAGGTACTGTTAGTAAAAACGGACTTCCACCTGGGTTGTCTTTAAATTTAGACGGAGAAATTACTGGAACTGTAAATCAATACTATAATGGTACTAGTGGTGTGTTAGGGTTAACTACCTTTGATCAAGGTCTTACAACTTACGACAATAATACTACAACTATAGATAGAGTGTTTACAACAACAATTACTGCTAGGGATCAATTTGGATTTAGCAGTATTACTAGAGATTTTACTATTACTGTTAGTACTCCAAATAGTGTGGGCTATAGTAACATAATAACTAAACCCTATTTAAAATTAGATCAAAGATCCGTGTTTAAAACATTTATTAATGACACTACAATTTTTACTCCTAGCAGTATCTACAGACCTAACGATAGTACATTTGGTCTACAAAGCGAATTAAAAATGCTAGTATATGCTGGTATCGAAACACAGCTAGCTTCTTATTATATAGGAGCAATGGGTCTCAATGTTAAGCGCAAACGTTTTCAATTTGGTAGTATAGAAAAAGCTGTAGCATTAGATCCTACCACTGGAAAAAGCGTTTACGAAGTTGTTTATGTACAAATGTTAGATCCTATGGAACCTAATGGAAAACATTTACCACTATCTGTAACAGTAACTCCGGGTTTTGAAAGCGAATATATTACTGCGGATAATAGTACTGGATTTTACAAACAGCAAGCACTAGACCTAAACAACAATGCTCCTAGTGATCCAAGAGATTTACCAATGCTAACTATCGATAGCACTGGTTACGAAGTTAGTAACCCCAATCCAGATCGTTATTATCCTAACAGTATAACCAACTGGCAAACTAGAATAGCTAGTCCTGGACAGGGAGGTACTATTTTTGATGCCGCAACTACATTTGATTCAAACAGCACTTTGTTTGATAAAGCAGTTAAAACAGAACGTAACTACTTGCCACTTTGGATGCGTAGTGTTCCTGCTGGGCAAAAACAACAACTGGGTTATACCTTAAGTATACCCCTATGTTTCTGTAAACCGGGCACAGCTGACACCATAGTTACCAACATAAAATTCAGCGGTTTTGACTTTAAAGTCATAGATTACACCGTAGATAGATTCATAATAGACAATGTTACTGGTTATCAAGGAGATAAATACCTTGTATTCAGAAACGATAGGATAACCGTATGAGCAATACTAGACCAACAAGCCAGATTAATTATTCAACAATTAGCACAACTTACCCAGTAGCTGGGCAAGATAATAACAGCCAAGGTTTTCGTGATAACTTCACAAACATCAGTGCCGCTATTGCGCAAGCCAAAGTAGAAATACAAGAGCTACTAAACAATGCTGTAATTGTTGCTGATTTACCAACTGGTTCTCAAGCTCAAACTAACGACTTGTTAGGCAGTACTTTAAGAAATGGTTTGTATTCGCAGTTCAATGGTATATATGTTAACGGTGGTACAGTTACTACTAGTGCTAATATCGATCTTTCACAAGGTCCAATGCAGCAATTTACTGCTGGCGGAGATATTACTCTAACATTTACCAACTGGCCAACTACTCAACAGTTTGCCATGGTGCGTGTTATGCTAATCGGCGATCAAATACAAACTAGAAAAATTACTTTATCTACATCTAACGGTGGATTGATCAAACTAGCAACAGGGTGGGTTAACAAAGACTTAGCAGTTAGCACCAGCTTACCAGCAACACTACAGTTGAACAACACTGGTGGACTAACTGTAATCGAAGCGTGGACCGTAAATACCGGTTCAACTGTTTATTTGAAGCAGATCGGAACATACTAATGCATCCGTTAGCGGGTAGTTTTGAAAATTTAAAAGACAGTGAGATCGAAGAAAAAATTACCGATCTTACTAAAAAGTATTTTATGACTTCTAACTTTGAGGTACAAGCTCAAATTTCCAGTCTACTAGAAAACTACAAAGAAGAAATCGCCAAACGCAGACAGATTCAATTGCAAAAATTGATGTCAAAGAGCGAAAAAAGCCTTGACAATTTAGTTAAAGTAAACTAAAATGTAGGCTATGCGCCTAGATAAATTCGGTAATCCTATTTTTAATAGTCAAGATATATTCAAATTCCTTTACCAAGGAAAACTTACTAACCTCAAAGATCTCACAGTAGACTACACTGAAGATATTGAGCAGTTAGAATCCACCGCTGGATTCACATTCCAGAAATTCAATGAACAAATAGAATCAATCGATATTGCTGATTTTGATCAAGCACTACAAAGCGATTGGTTTATGCCCCCAGAGTACAAAGATTTCGATGTTAAACAATGGTGTTTAGATCGTTGTGCGACTCCGGAACAAACTGCCCGAGTTGAAGCAGAAATGGGTGCGTATCACGAGCGTGGTATGATCCCACTATTACAATGGACCAAGCATTTTGTAGATACATGTAGTGCTAACGGCATTGTTTGGGGTGTAGGACGTGGCTCAAGCGTAGCTAGTTTTGTGTTATTTTTACTGGGTGTACATCAAATCGATTCAGTCAAATATAATTTAGACTGGCAGGAATTCCTGAGATAAGTAGTATATAATCCAAGGAGGCACATTATGCCAATGAAAGAACAACAAAGACAAGTATACCGTACTGCACGTGGTGTAGAAATTGACATGGGTAAATTAACCCTTCAAAACGAACTTACACCTGCCGTAGGTAATATGCGAGTTAATGCTCGCGGTGATAAATTAGGCCCTGGCGGACAAGTTTTGCCGCGCCAAACAGAAATTACACCTAGTACACAATCTATCCCAGAACAGATTAGTGTTAAAGATATTAGTAATCAAGATCCAGAGGGCAAGGAATGAACGTAGTAACAGGCAAAATTATACCAATCCGAAACAATATTCTTGTAACAGATATGAATTTTGATGCCCGAATTTCTGCGGGTGGTATTGTATTACCAAGCGATGATGGAAAAAGTGAAGGTGTTAGACACCGTTGGGGCCGTGTTTGGGCGATTGGTCCAGAACAACAAGATGTCCGAGTAGGCGAATGGATCTTACTTGAACACGGACGTTGGACACGCGGTGTTACTGTAGTAGAAGAAGATGGTACCGAAATTGTTATCCGCCGTGCGGATGTTAACGCAATCTTAATGGTATCCGATGAGGATCCTGGAGATAATACTTACGGTGTTCACTCCAAAGTACAGCATCAAACATTTAACTTCGGTTAATCATTCGAGCAACAGGCCTCTAGACAAGGCCTGTTTTCACCTGTACAATAAGCAGAACTGAGGAATACTATGAAAGAACTATGGGTAGAAAAATATCGTCCTAAAACAATAGACGGTTATGTGTTTAGGGACGCTAGTCAAAAGAAACAAATTACAACTTGGATTAAAGAAGAAAGCATCCCGCACTTGCTATTAAGCGGTAGTCCAGGCATTGGTAAAACTACATTAGCAAAGGTATTGCTTAATGAAATCGGTATTCCAGACTTTGATATTATAGAGGTTAACGCAAGTCGAGAAACCGGTATTGATTTTATTCGTGATAAGATTGTTCCGTTTGTTAGTATGATTCCGTTTGGTCCATTTAAGGTTGTATTGTTAGACGAAGCAGATCGTTTGAGTCAGCAGGCACAAGATTCGCTTAAAGGCATCATTGAAGAATATTCTAACTTTGCTAGATTTATCCTAACTTGTAATAGCCCTAACAGAATTCTTCCACCGCTACATAGCAGACTACAACAGATGCATTTTGCGTCAATTGATCAAACAGAGTTTACTGCTCGTGTAGCCACAATCCTAGTTGAAGAAAATATTGAATTTGATTTGGATACCTTAGACACTTATGTAAAGAGTGTGTTTCCAGACCTGCGTAAGTGTATTAACCTAGTACAACAAAATAGCGTAGAAAACAAACTGATTAATCCTAAAGACGAAGACAGCGGTGTTAGCGACTACAGACTTGAAATGGTCGAGTTGTTTAAGAAAGGCAAGATACAAGAAGCACGTAAACTAGTATGTGGTCGTGCTAGACCAGAAGAAATGGATGATATCTTCCGCTGGTTGTACGACAATTCAGAATTGTTTGCGGATCCAGATAAAGCTATTCTTATTATTAAACAAGGCGCAGTTGATCACGGAGTTATCATGGATCCAGAGATTAATCTTGCGGCAACATTGATTAGACTAAGCCACTTGTGATGTATGATCGATATTCCAAGATTTCCAGTTATTATTATTGCTAGGCGAGGAGTCGTTTGATAATGATATAACAAATATCAGTGCTACAAATATTAGAAAGGAATTGGGTTTAAAATGACAGATAAACAATTACGAAGTATTGCCAAGGCAGTAACTTGGAGACTGACTACAACTGTAATTACATTTATAGTATCTTACATAGTAACAGGCGGTTTTGGGTCTGCCGGTAAAATTGCTGGAGTATTGTTCATCACAAACTCTCTCTGGTACTTTTTACACGAACGCTTGTGGAACAAAACAGAATGGGGACAGCACGGCCCCCATTCATTAGACAATCTAAAGTAGAACTACTACTTTATTCTCCATAAACCGCTAACACCTCCTTCACGGCATTATGGCGTTCGATGTCCTTGACTTCAAATTGAATAATATCAATATGTTCCAAATATTCTTTTTGTTCAATTAGTCCACAAAAATCAATCAGTCCGTTATCACTTAATCGGTCTGCTTGAGCTAAATCTCCTGTGACTACCATTTTTGAACCCTCTCCTAAGCGGGTTAATAGCATCTTCATTTGATTTACTGTTGTGTTCTGACATTCATCTGCAACGATGTATGCGTTTTTAAATGTGCGTCCACGCATGTACGCAAGTGGGCTTATTTCAATAACACCTTCCTCTAGCATCTTGGCTATTTCTTTGGTTTGATAATACTCTCCGAAGACATCAAAAATAGGACGGGTCCATGGTGCCATCTTTTCATTTAAGTCACCTGGTAAAAATCCTAAATCTTCATCTACAGAAACGGCGGGTCTTGTCACAATGATCTTGTCAACTTTGCCTTCCTGAAATAACTTAATCCCGAACTGTACTGCTAGCATGGTTTTACCCGTGCCGGCTGGGCCAATAGCAAGTACTATGCTCTTGGTTTCATCGTATAGTTTAGTGAGATATAGCTTCTGATTGGCACTGCGAGCTTGAATACTCACACGCTGTTTTTTTGCCGGAAGATATGGCTGAAAGTCAATTATGTTAACTTCTGATGTAAAACGCTTTTTCACTCGTTGTTTACTCATTAAAGTTGCTCCTACTTTTATGAAAAAGTAAGACTTGTAGTGACCGCCTTTGATAACTACAGAGGTCCTACACTATTATTTAACGTATTCCTAAAAATATAAAGTGATATGCTATGATTTCAAACCAGCTAAATAAGTATAGGAGAGCCTATCATGCAACATGACATTTTAGATGTTATACAGAATATCCAAGATTTATACGAAAATAATAGCAGTTTAGCTGTCTTAAAAGACTTTGAACGTGTGCTAGACGAGATGGATATGTACGTATACGAAAACTGGGAAGACGGCGAATTAGCTTATGGCCCTAAAGTTGATCGCCACTGGATCACTGCTGGTTTCATGTGGGAGCATAGCAAGATGCCTAACCCAACTGCCGCTAAACGTCTAACAGAATTAGGCTGTAAAGTAACATATCAAAAGAGTCATTTGCTAGAGCCACGCAAAGTACGTACACAAGAAGATCTACGTCCGGGTACTAAGAAAGGGCATCTTGATCGTAAGCCTATATGGATTGTTGAAATTACAATGCCTAAGAAAGTAGCATTCGATGTATACAAAGGCTACATGGACAAATTAAAGAACGAAAATAAAGAAAGCCGACCAACACCAACTGAAAGCACAGCACCGGCAGGAGGAGCACCAGCACCAGCATCACCAACAGCTCCACCAGCTCCCGGAGCCGCACCAGGTGGCGCACCAGCGGCAGGCGGAGCACCAGCATGAAAGTAAATGAAAGTTTGCGCCCTGCGGATCTTAGAGATTTAGTTAAAAAAGTCTTTGAGATAGATTCATTTCAAAGTAAGATTGGCACTGACGCAGATACTTGCGTATTAAGTTTTAGTGTAGAATCAGAAGACCCTGCTAAGGATTTAGAAAATTTTATCGAAATGGGTTATAATTTTGTTTTAGATGCAGACTGTACAGCAGGTGAGTTAGATGATGGTAACTATCGTGTATATGTTGAAATAGAACGTAGTCGCCATATTGGAGAACAAATTTTTGAAATTGTTGAAGGTATTAAAAAATTAACAGGTTTAGACTCTATGCGCTTTCGTTACTTTAAAAGTTTTAAGAGTCAAGAGGCAACAGAAGAAAATTTATCAGCAGTAGTTCCTACAGACAAGGCAGCTTACGAAATAGCTACAGAAAGAAATATGCTAGAAAATTTTAGTAATTTCTTTAGTAATAGTTACGCAGATGATATTAGTATGCTAGATGAAAGCATTACATTTAAACGTGTTTATAGCGGACCTGTATCATTTGAAGTTGTCAATAGCGGCCCTAAGAATGAAATTTATGATTCAATCAAAGGTCCTATTGTATTAGAAACTAAAAACATGGCAGAAGTTATGTTTTTAACAAAGACCATCGGCAATTATAATATCAATAAAATTGGCGATACATTTATATTCGAACGCAATGGTTATGCTGTTGCACTAAAAAGGAAACAATAATGAGCGATTTTGATTTCGATTTTACACAAGCTAAGTTAGAAGCAATCATAGGAAAAAATCCCTATGCCGAACATTGGTATGAAGCACTATGTCAAACATTACCAGACTATGATATTAACACAGTACCACGTGTTGCGGCTTTCCTAGCACAATGCGCACACGAGTCTGGTGGATTCACTGCTATTAAAGAAAACTTAAATTACAAAGCAGAAAGTCTTTGTAAAGTATGGCCACGTTATTTTAATCCTAGTAACGCAAACGAATACGCACACAATCCAGAAAAGATTGCTAACAGAGCGTATGCTAATCGTATGGGCAACGGAGACGAAGCAAGCGGCGATGGTTGGAAATTTTGTGGAAGAGGACTTATTCAATTGACAGGTAAAGACAATTATAGCAAGTACGCACAAAGTACAGAGCAAACCTTAGACGAAGCTAGCGAGCATTTAACAACTTTTGAAGGTTGTGTACAAAGTGCCGCTTGGTTCTGGGAAGACAATAACCTAAACCAGTATGCAGACAATGGTGATATCCTAACAATGACCAAGCGTATTAACGGTGGTACATTGGGTTTAGAAGATCGTCAAAAGCATTACCAACACGCACTACAAGTTCTACAAGGATAAGCCATGGGGCAAATTCCTTGGATGCTTAGTCTAATTCCAGACGCCATACTTAACTGGTTATACTGGGGCATTATTGCCGTTGGTATAACTGGCATGTTTGCCGGATGGTTAGGTAAGTTTATTCCATTTTATGGAAAATACGTAGGCATTTTAAAACCTGTAGGAATTGCCTTGCTTGTATTAGGCATGTGGTTACGCGGAGGTTACGATACTGAAATGATGTGGAGAGCTAGAGTAGCCGAAGCAGAAGCTAAAGTAGCCAAAGCAGAAGAAGCTAGCAAAGATGCTAACAGTAAACTAGAAGCAAAGATTAAAGAAAAAGTCAAAGTTCGTACAGAATATATTACCACAGTTAAAGAACGTATTGTTAAAGATACACAAATTATAGATGCCGAGTGTAAAGTTGCTCCTGAAGTAATTAAAGATCTTAATGATGCCGCTAAAAATCCAGTTACAAAGGATGCTAAAAAATGAATCGTATTATTTTAATATTAGCGTTATTTGTTACAGGTTGTGCCACTAGTGTTCCAGTAGCTGTTAAATTTCCAGATGTTCCAAGCGATATGCTAGTTGCTTGCCCTGACTTAAAACTAGCACCAGACACTACTAAATTAAGCGAAGTATTGCCTGTAGTAGCAGATAACTACGGACAATACTATACTTGTAAAGATAATGTTGACAGCTGGATAGACTGGTATAATAGTCAAAAGAAAATATTTAATAGTATCAAATGAAATTAAGAGAACTGTTATTAGAAGAGTTAGGGCCTCCTGATACATTAGGTGGTTGGATTTATGACAAATTAAATAAGCCCCAAGCGCCGGCTACTGTAGCACCAACGCCAGTAGTTACTCCAGCAAAACCTGTAGGGCAGTCTGGTACACCTGTTCAGAAGATTATGCCTAATGTACAGTCAAAAGCTGAGCCTGCTCCATTTGATCCGGCAGGTGCTAAAACTACGTTAGAAAACATAGCTAGGAAAATGGGTATAACTTCAACTAATGATCTTGGAAATTTACTAGGACATGCTAGTGTAGAAACCGCAGGATGGACTAACGCAGTAGAACAAATGGTATATAAAACAGCACAACGTGTACATAAAGTTTTTACAACTAATTTTCCAACAATACAAATTGCTCAACAATATTTAGATTTAAATAATCCTGTAGCATTGGCCAATAGAGCGTATGCTAATGTTAACGGCAATGGAAATGAAGCAAGCGGTGACGGATGGCGTTATAGAGGGCGCGGATTTTTAATGATTTCTGGCAAGGCTAACTATGCCGCAGTAGGTAAAAGAGCACACCCTGAAAATGAAAACATTTATGTAGATCATCCTGAACTACTGTCTAGTAATCCTATTGAAAGTGCCAAGGCTAGTGTTGCTTGGTTTTATATAAAAAATCTAAAAGGCAAAAGTGGCAAAGATGTTACAGTAGGCATTAACGGCTCGACAGCTATGAAAAATAAAGAGCGAACACAGGCAGCTAAAGCGGCAAAATCAGAACTTCAACACAAGAAACGTAAGTAAGTTTAATAAATACGTATATAACAGCCAAAAGGAGCGAATACTATGGCAGATGAAAAAGATAGCGGCGGAGCAGAATGGATGCAGAAATTATGGCGTCCAGCAATGGGTTGGATGTACATGTTGATCTGTTTATTAGACATGGCAGTATTTCCAGTTCTATGGTCAGTATTACAAGCAGTAATGCATGTGCCTATTACACAATGGAATCCACTAACACTACAGGGTGCTGGTCTATTCCATATTGCGATGGGTGCTGTATTAGGTATTAGTGCGTTTGGGCGTACACAAGAAAAATTAGCAGGAACAGCGGCTAATCCAACAGCAACAAGTCAAACAATGACAAATAATACTAACATGTCAGGTGTTCCAGCTGGTATGGGTGGTATGTCAGGTGGTATGGGCGGCGGCTTTGGTGGAAGCACAGGCGGATTTGGAGGAACAAACAATGGCGGATTCGGTTCATCAATGGGCGGCGGCTCAACATTTGGCGCACCTGCGTCAGGAGGATTCGGTTCCACCAGCGGTGGTTTTGGATCAACAGCACCAGCATCAACTGGCTTTGGCGGAGGCGGCTTTGGAAGCACACCTTCAGCGCCAGCAACTCCAGCAGTAACAGCAAGTGGTAAAAAGATCGTACCAGATTTCGATCAACCAGCAATTTAAGGAAAATATTATGAAAAAACTATTAGCACTTTTAGCATTATGTGTAGCCAGTTCAGCATTTGCTGGTGGCGAAACAAAACAAGTTTGCGAAACTAATCCAAAGACAAAAAAAGAAGTTTGTAAAAATATCAAAGTTCATAAAAAGGTAGAGGGTGAAAAAGTACCGGAAAAGAAAAAGTAAACAATTCAAAATCTTGACAGGCTCCAATTAAGATAGTATAATTACTATATTATTGGAGCTTTTTTACGACTATGACTGATTATTACCAAACACTAGGTGTTAGCGAAAATGCTAGCCCAGACGAAATTAAACGAGCGTACCGAAGCTTGGCTAATAAACATCATCCAGACAAGGGTGGAGATCAAGCCAAGTTCAAAGATATTAGTGTTGCCTATGACAATTTAGGCGATCCGCAAAAGAGGGCTGAATACGACCA
>Ga0208380_1000094_pt1 | contig 25747 bp, 22 predicted proteins | sample CryBogCBE27Jun07_FD_184570 | JGI IMG/M metagenome (GOLD analysis project Ga0208380, IMG submission 184570) | Freshwater microbial communities from Crystal Bog, Wisconsin, USA - CBE27Jun07 (SPAdes) | ecosystem: Environmental > Aquatic > Freshwater > Lake | place: Crystal Bog, Wisconsin, USA... | reverse complement strand
AAAGGATTGGAATTGTACAGCTGAACTCTTTAATAAAATATGATTATTAATAAAATCTGGCGTGTTTGGGCAAAAGCTCTAGGAGATAAAGCAGGTAAGCACGATAGAGAAGCAGATGCTATTGCTACCGTGCGTACTTTGATTGTCCTTGTGTATATCATTACAAACTTCTTTATTGTAGCCGGTGTTATCCGGCACTGGTAAAAAAATTCCTGGAATTCCAAAAATAATTCTTGAATTCATTCTTTAGTGCCTGTAATATAAAAGAGTCATGAGTACAACAACACTAGATAAGTTCGTCGCTAAGAGTAACGACATTCGCCAGACACTGCAGGGCTATACCCTCGCCCCTCTGGATATTGAGTCCATCGAGAAGAACGGAAACAACTTCTCTTATAACAATAATCGTCTATCAAGCACTTCCTTGAAGAGTCTTCTTGGAGTTCTTGGTGTCAAGGATCAGCTTGTCAACGAGATTAAAGATGATAGTTCACAGTGGGCACCACTTCACAATGCTCTTACGAACATTAAGAAGAACAAGCGTGTTACTGCGGTTGTTAACAACCATAATCAGGAGATTGTTAATCTCTTTGATCGTCCTATTAAGGAAGAGCGTCAGATTGATCTTTCAGCAGGTCTTCGCTATACCGAGGCCTTTTTGAAGGATAACGAGAACAATCTTGAGCTTCGGGATTTTAACTTCGATCCTATGAACATTAGTATTGGAATTAACTTCAAGAATCCAGATTCCGATATTGATGTTTTCGGAGATGGTCGTGATATGTGGAAGGGTGGTTTTGGAATGAACTTCTCTCTCAATAAGTCGCAGTTCTATCCCTATCTTCTTCGTCTTGTTTGCTCTAACGGAATGACTGCTGTCCATCGTATGGCCCAGCGCTTCATTGATAGTGCTGACTTCAGTCAGAAGACGTTTGATACCCAGGTTCGTAAGTTCTTGACTGGTGATGCTCTCCGTCAGGAGGTCTCTGCAAACGCTGAGCGTCTTCGTGGTAATAACGCCTCTCTCCGTGAGTTTAATGCAGCTCGTAGTATTGCTATGAAGTATGATAAGGAGCTTGCAGTGAATGCTTTCTCTGATCATGAGATCAGGAACCGTTACAAGGCTGTTGGTATTGATCTCAACAAGTCTAAGGGAACTCGTTGGCAGTCAACAGCTAACTCTAACGTTAACGCTTACGATCTCTTCAACAACATCACGAATGTTGCTACCCACAGTGTAACTGATGAGAATGTAGCGTTTAGGATGGAGCTTAACCGACTTGCTTCGGAGTTGTTCTTTAAGGGCCCGGATTTTGCCTCAGTTGCACCGGATCCCTTCCGTGAGGTTGCACCTGCTAATCTCAACGCATAAGTAAATAAAGCAAACCGGGCGGGCCTCTGCACATGCAAGCTATCTCACGCCCGGTCTTTACGTTTTGGAGATGTAGCATAATGGCAATGCACTTCTTTGCCAAAGAAGATACTGCCGGTTCGAGTCCGGTCATCTCCTCCACGTTTTGTGTGTGTAGATAAAGTACCTATATCCGCATAAATATTTGTATGATAAAAAACGAGTGCAAATATTGTAATGCTACTTTTATATATGAAAAAGGCCATCATCAGGCGTATACAACACATGTGCGGAATTGCAATTTAAACCCATATGTTATACAGTTTAAGAAGGAATCAGAAGAACGAAAGCGCTTAAGAAGAGAAAGGAATATACAGATACATAGTGGTATATGTGAGGCATGCACACAGCCGTATAGTATAGAATATAAAATTAGTAATAATTATATACCTAGATTTTGTTCCGATAAATGCGCGAGACAGCATAAACGTAGACATAGAATCAGTCAATGCATGGTATGTAATAAAAATATTTTAAGATACGGAAATCAACATAGAAGATTTTGCAGCAAAGAATGTACCTTAAAACATAAATTAGATTTTCTTATAGAGAAATATAAACAAGGCGATGTATTTGGTCGACCTACTTTAAGAAAAATTCTTAAACATATACATGGATATAAGTGTAATATATGTAATATTAAAGAGTGGAATAATAAACCACTTACTTTGCAAGTAAATCATATCGACGGTAATGCATCAAATAACCTGCCATCTAATTTAGAGCTTGTATGTCCTAACTGCCATACACAAACGAATACATATGGCGGTCGCAATAAAGGTAATGGTCGTAAAACAAGAGGCTTGCCATTGCATTAATATGTGTATAAAATTCTTTCATACGGTCTCATCGTCTAACGGCTAGGACACGCGGTTTTCATCCGCGTAATCGGAGTTCGAGTCTCCGTGAGACTGCCAATTTTTTTGTTGATTCTCTGTATTTTGCGGCTATAAATAATATTGCTCAGGTGCTCACATTTGGGGCTAAAGCAAACATATTAACTCGCTTAACAAAGGAGAACACATATGACAAACACAATAACACCATACACGATTGGCAGGATCATTCCTGCTACAGGAACGGGATTTGGTCACCTCCCGGCTCTGTTTAACGATAAGTGGCTAACCGATGTCATTAAGGACTTCGATAAGGCATTTGATATTCCAAATGCAGTCTATCCTTATAACATTGTATCAGAAACCGATCCAGACGGTAATCCAGTCACCTACTACATCGAAGTAGCATTGGCTGGTGTTGGAAAGGATAATATCAACGTATCGGTCAAGGAGGGTAAACTCGTGATCGCTGTTGATAAGGAAGAGATCGAATATGATGAGATAGTTGTCTTCCATCGTAAAGGCATTAGTCGTAGAAAGGGACAATTATCCTTCTCTCTTAATGACAATACGGACGTTAAGAACATCTCATCAACATACACAGACGGGTTACTACGAGTTAAGGTCCCAACTGTGAAACCGGAGGTACACAATATTAGTATCGAGGTTAAATAAAGTTTAATTTAGTTCTGGATTGAGTACCTGGAGCACTATATATATTAATAAATTAAACTAATGAAAATTAAAACATTACAAGAATCTATAACTGCTATTTCTTCAGAAAACTGGGAGACATATTCAGACAATGAATTAACTGATTTATTTTGTTCTTTCGGTCTTAATGATGAGGTTCTCCATGAAATGCCAACTCATTTAACAGATTACTATGGTAAGGGTATAAAAATATGGCAATACCCTATTCAGTTTATACCGTTTATGAGATGGCTTTCTAATAAAGTAGTGTCCTCCTATGCTGAAATTGGTACTCGTTGGGGAGGTACATTTATTGTTATTAATGAAATATTGCGCAGAAAAAATAAAGACATAAAAACTATTGCATGCGATCCTATTGCGTGTCCAGAAGTATTAAATGAATATAAAAAAATACGAGACTTTGTTTATATACAGGATTTTAGTTCTTCAAATGCCTTCAAGAAAGCAATAGATAGTGGTATAGAGATGGTGTTTATTGATGGTGATCACAGTTATAATGCTGTAAAAGCAGATTTTGAATTATTTAAAAATAATAAAAATACAAAATATATTATTTTTCATGATATTGATAGTGCAGCCTGTCCAGGATGTGTGGATTTATGGAGAGATCTTAAAAATGATCAATCTATAGGAGAGATGTTTGCATTCTTAGAATTTACTGATCAGTATCGAGATAAAGGAGTTAATGCTAATTATCTTGGAATTGGAATCTTAACAAGAAAATAAATATTAGCTTGTTTTATCTGGTGCACCGGTATATACTGATGCTATCAAATTACGGAAGTTGCCCGGTCGGTCGAGGACACGCTCTTGAAAAGCGCTGGGGCCTAAAAGCCCTCGAGAGTTCGAATCTCTCAGCTTCCGCCAATTTTAATGCTGCGTTAGCTAAGCGGTTAGGCACAGGTCTGCAAAACCCGGTAGACTGGTTCGACTCCAGTACGCAGCTCCACTTTTATGGAGACTATAGTTTAATGGTAGAACTCTAGTTTGTGGCCATGGCCGCTCAGGTTTGATTCCCGATAGTCTCCCGTTGCTTTATTAAAGATAGAGTATTAATATCACTATATGCACATACATCTAGTCATTGCACACTATCAAGAGGATTTATCATGGCTTGATGATTTGTTAAAAGGTAACAACAATCTTACGTATACAATTTACTCAAAGGGTAATAGTTGTATACGACCACATATAAAACTTGAAAATAGAGGTAGAGAATCGGATACGTTTTTAAGATATATTATTGATAATTATAATAATTTACCTGATTTAGTTGCTTTTCTTCAAGGTAGACCACATGCATCCATGGAAGGTGAGCTTGTAGCTGCATTATTAAATTACGATAATGAAAAGGCATATCCACTCTCTCAAGGTGTATTTCCTTCGTGTGTAAATAGATGTGATTGGACTGATATGCCGCTAAAGGAGTTTGCTACAAAATTGTTCACTAATCATTCATTTGATTTTAATAAACAGTATATGTTTCTAGGTGGTGCAGAATATCTTGTGAGAAAAGAAGTTCTTCTACGCAAATCTCTTGAATGGTGGAAGTACGCACTCAAATTACATGATGAATATCTTAATTACCCGGGTTGGCAGACAGGATCACCGTGGATGATGGAGCGTCTCTGGCCATTAATTTGGAAATATACAGATAAATAAATACTTCTATGACCTTTAAAGAGTATGTAGCAGAGAAGAATATAGATAAACCAAGACATCCTGGTATTCTCAAACGTCAGGTTAAAGGTAAATTGACATGCTCTAAAGCGCGTAGACTTGAAGGTAAAGGCGGATTAACTGCTAAGGCAGCTCGCAGATACCAAAATTATCACTGTCAATAGGAAAAATAACGATTAATATACATATATGAAGCAATTATATTACAAATTTTTAACATTATTCTTTTATTATTCAGGAGATCTTTTCTGGACTGTGATCCGTTGGACAGATTCCTTTGAAATTACACGTAAGCTTATTGCTGGTCCCTGTTGGTCTTTATATCAAAAATCAATGGCTCTCTCACTTGAATATGACGAGAGAGTAGGGTATTTTCTTTGGAAATTACCAAATAACGATATTGAAAAATAAGTCTATTTATTCTATAATAGACTTAAATTTGACCTGAAAAGGTTCACCCGACCTTTAAGATCATTACCTATTTTTTAATAAATTATAACAGTAACTATGAAGATATTCGAAGAACAAATTAGCCGTAAACCAAATAATTATAAGTGGACAGAGGAGTTTATCGAAGCCATGCACAATGGTTTTTGGACAGATAAGGAATTCAGTTTTAAATCCGATGTACAGCAGTTTAAGGTTAATTTAACCGATCAAGAAAGAGAAGCTATTATTCGTGTTCTTTCAGCTATCGGTCAAATTGAAGTATCTGTTAAGACATTCTGGGCACGTTTAGGTGATAATCTCCCACATCCTTCTATCTATGATCTTGGTTATGTTATGGCCAACACTGAAGTTATTCATAACAATGCTTACGAGCGTCTTCTTTCTGTTCTCGGTCTTGAAGATATATTTGAGAAGAACTTAGAGCTCCCTTGGATTCAAGGCCGAGTTAAGTATCTTAAGAAGTATACAAAACGTTGTTTTAAGGATTCTAAGAAGCAGTATCTCTATGCTATCACGCTCTTTACTCTTCTTATTGAGAATGTATCACTCTTTAGTCAGTTTTATGTTATCAATTGGTTTGCACGTTTTAAGAATGTTCTTAAGGATACCGATCAGCAAGTAAAATATACCCGTAATGAAGAGAATATTCATGGACTTGTAGGTACAAAGATTATTAACGTAATTCGTGAAGAATACCCAGAACTCTTTGATCAAGAATTAGAAGATAAGATCCTTCATGAAGCTCATGAGGCTTTCAAGGCAGAAGCTAAGATTGTTGATTGGATGTTGAATGATATTAACGAAGAAAATCTCAATGCTCCTCTTCTTAAGGAGTTTATTAAGAATAGAATCAATCATTCATTAGAAGGTATTGGTTTTCCTGATGCGTTTGAGACTGATAAGGAGTTATTAAAATCGACATTCTGGTTTACAGAAGAATTACTTGGCAATAACATGACCGACTTTTTTAGTTCTAGGCCCGTAGAATACTCTAAGAAAAACCAATCATTCTCTGAGGATGATTTATTTTAAGTAAAGTACATGTAAACCTGCTAGGGAAGAATAAATAATATTATTATGAAATTTGATAAACTTGTTGATGCTTATCTAACTACAATAACAGAAGGTCTCTTTGATCCAGCTGGTTTTGCCGCAGCTAAGCGCGATGAAGCTCGCAATAGAGAAGCTCAGCGTTCATCAAGAGATGAGCTCGATCGCGTAGATAATGAAAAATACGCTAAGCACGATAGCGAGTATAGCTCCGAGCCTGCTCGCAGACAATTTAAGCAGCGCCAACCCGGGAGTATGTTTAAAGATAAGAACGGAAAATATTGGGAAGTCACAGACAGAATTAACCACAAGACAGGACAGTATAGCATTAAGCCTGCTGACCCTGTGAGAGTAAAAATGAAAGAGTTGAATGATGCTGAGGGCCGTCGTCAAGGCGAGGCTAGATGGAAAGCTGGTGGTAAGACAGAATGGGGTAGTCCTGGCGCGAATCCTAACTGGGATTAATAGAGATACTTTAAAGAGAGCCTAGTTTTCTCTCTTTTATCTACTAAAATACTCTGTAATGAATAAGGATATCTATTGGCTTAATAAGGACTCGAGAAAATTTCTCAGTCGTGGTTACCTTCTTGAAAGTGAAACTGCTGAACAACGTATTAGAGATATTGCCGATAAGGCAGAGCACTATCTCAATCTACCAGGCTTTGCTGACAAGTTTGAGGACTATGTTTCTCGTGGATTTTATAGCTTGAGCTCTCCCATCTGGAGTAATTTTGGTCGTGTAAGAGGGCTACCTATTTCTTGCTTTGGTTCGTATGTCAATGACGATATGGATGATATCCTCTATAAGATGTCAGAGGTCGGTGTTATGTCAAAGGTTGGTGGCGGTACATCTGGTTATTTTGGCGCTATTCGTTCGCGTGGTACACCTATCTCATCAGGCGGTGAAGCAACTGGTGTTCATCATCAGCTAACAGTGTTTGAATCTCTTACTAATTATATCTCCCAGGGTAATGTCCGTCGTGGATCATTTGCAGCTTACCTCCCTATTGATCACCCTGATATTGAGGAATTCTTAAAGATCAGAGGTGAAGGTGATGATATTCAGAATCTATCCATTGGTGTTTGTATTACCGATGAATGGATGAAATCCATGATGGATGGAGATAAGGAAAAACGTGGTATCTGGGCTTCTGTTATTAAGAAGCGTTTTGAATCAGGTTATCCTTATATCTTTTTCTCTGATAATGCTAATAATCAAGCTCCTCAAGTCTATAAGGATAAGGGATTAAAGATTCATCACAGTAATTTGTGTTCGGAGATCATGCTTTCTAACGGTATTGATGAATCATTTGTCTGTGATCTCTCTTCACTCAATCTTGAGCGTTGGGAGGATTGGAAAGATACAGATGCCGTTGAGACTCTTGTTTATTTCCTTGATGCGGTCATGACTGAGTTCATTAATAAGACTGACGGAATGAAGTTTATGGACCATCCAAGAAACTTTGCTATCAATCAACGTGCTATCGGTGTAGGTGTTCTTGGATGGCACTCTCTTCTTCAGCAGAAGATGATTGCGTTTGAGTCAATGCAGGCTAAGCTTCTCAATACTCAGATTTGGAAGACAATTAGAGATAAGGCAGATAGGGCTTCTGAAGCTTTAGCTAAAGAATTTGGTGAACCGCCTCTTCTTAAAGGTTACGGTCGTCGTAATACAACGACATTGGCTGTAGCGCCTACAACTTCGAGCTCATTTATTCTCGGCCAGGTAAGCCCATCTATTGAGCCTTTGAATAGTAATTATTTTGTTAAGGATTTAGCTAAAGGTAAATTTACATTTAAGAATCCCTATCTTAAAGCTCTTCTTAAGGAGAAGGGAAAACATGATGACGAAACATGGATGTCTATCTTGAAAAAAGGTGGATCTGTTCAACATCTCGACTTCTTAACACAAGGTGAAAAGGATGTCTTTAAGACATTTGGCGAAATTAGTCAGAAGGAGATTATTATTCAAGCAGCAGGTCGTCAAAAATACATCGATCAAGGACAATCATTGAATGTAATGATTCCACCGAATACAAAGCCTAAAGATGTCAATGAACTTATGATCTTTGCCTGGGAACAGGGTATTAAAGCTCTTTATTATCAGCGGTCGGCAAATCCTGCACAAGAATTAGCTCGATCAATTCTTACTTGCTCAAATTGTGAAGCATAAATAATTCCATGAGATTAGAAGCTTTAATGGAATCAGTCAAGTCTGCTCTTTCAACAAAAGAGAGCTTAACAGAGTTTATTCATAAGCGTTTAGCAGGTGCAAAGAAGATTCAAGCACAAGCTGCAAAGAAAGGTGGTTATTCGACGTTAACAGCTATACACTTTAAGGCAAAGTTCAAACCGTATGCAGCTTGTGCTAAAAATGTAGATAAAGCTTCGTTTGCTGAAAAAAAAGCTTCAGAATGTTTTGATAGACTTAAGAACTGGAAGAAGATGTCACAACGTGAATTTCAAACAGTTATGGGTGAGCTTGAAGCATACGGAGAGGTTTATATCCGTGAAGCAAAGCCTACGAGTATTAAGCTAAATTAAAGCTTGAGTTAAACTCAGGTGCCATTATTATTGGTGGTATGGCAAAACAAGCTACAAAAGCAAAGAAACCGGTAAAGAACGAACGTTCATATATTAAAACAATTGTCTTTAAGTATGAACCGACATTTGAAGAGCGTGAATCTATCATAAAGCGTGCAGTTTATCTGGAACAAGAGCAATATAAAAATAAGCCATTTCGATTTATTGTTGTTGAAAAGACAATGGAGCTTGTAAAGATCAAATATTTTGTTAAAGCTAATGGACGAGGAAAATGATTTTGATATTGAGGCATACTACCTCGCCGATGCGTTCGAAGTGCATGTCTATCAATGGTACAAGAATCAATGTCTTGTAGGTAACGCCACTCTTCTTCTTGCTGAAAAATGGGGCAATCGTAAGCATTATGTAGAAAAAAATATGAGAGAGCTCAATGAAATTGCTAAAATGATACGCGATGGTAAGAAACGAGAGGCGCTTTCTTGGATAGAAAATGTTCTTTCTGAGGAAGCTAAAGAATTGGTAACATCAGATGTTTACGAGTATTTACAGGGATGATAGTAATGTTTGTCTCTCCCCGGAGGACAAAGCGTATTATCTCGAATTGAGAAAGAAGTATTATCCGATAATTTATACACCGCGGTATAAAGTCTCAAAAAACCATAAATATAGACAGAAACGAACGCGGTAATAATGGGCATTTTTATATGAACTTAAATAGTGAAGTCGTTCTAATATTAAATCGTAATTGGCAGGCTATTCATGTAAAGTCTGCTGCAGAAGCTCTATCGATGATGTTTGCAGGTAATGCAACAGGTCTTGATATTATCGGTATTGATAATATGGTACCATATACGTGGGAAAATTGGATCTCCCTGCCTTTTGATGAAAAGGCTAATTATATTAATACTGTACGTGGTAAGATAAAGATTCCTAAAATTATTGTATTGTGTGAATATAATCAAGTACCAAAAAGACGACCAAAATTCTCTTCTAAAGCTATTTGGAATAGAGATGGCGGTATTTGTCAGTATACAGGTAAAAAATTAACACCTAATGAAGCAAATATTGATCATGTCTTGCCACGCAGCAAAGGTGGTAGGACAACATGGACAAATTGTGTTCTTTCACATAAAGAAGTAAATCACAGGAAAGGTAATAAGACACCCGAAGAAGCAGGTCTCAAGCTTATTCGTCAGCCTTACGAACCACCAGCACTTCCTACAACATGTTTTATTAAAAATCATTTGAATATTCCAGAATGGAATGTATTCTTAAATTATGAGTAAAAGACCTTCATGGGACGAGTACGCAATTCAATTAGCTTTAGTAGCTGCTACCCGATCAGAAGATCCAAGAACACAAGTCGGATGTTGTCTTTTACGATATGATCATACTGTAGCAAGTTTAGGCTATAATGGTGCTCCTTCAGGAGTTGAGATAGATTGGCATAATCGTGTGGAGAAGCATAAGCGTGTAATTCATGCAGAGATTAATGCATGCAGGATGATTAAACCTAATGAATGTTATCTTGCTGCCATTACTCATGCACCGTGTAATGATTGCTTAAAGACATTAGCAGCTTATGGTATTAAGCGAATAGTATATGTTAATGATTATAAGTCGGATGAAAGCTATTCACCAGAAGTTATTGCAAAAGATTACGGGATTGAAATAATACAGCTGTCTGCGTCATTGAAATCTATTTTTATTACATAAATACTCTTGTGCATTTTAGTGAGATTTTAATAGATAACAGAATATCTTGTAATTTTGCAGATATAGAAGGAGCAGAAAATGTAATTTTCTGCCGTCCTATCGAGGAGAGTCTCGACAATGTTGCTACAATCGTTACTAACGATAATGAATTTATTCATAATTACATTACCGAATCTAATGGTGATAAATTTCTTGTTACACGTATTAAGCTCTCGGATGGTGAAATTTTTGATAATGTAAAATTTCGGTTGGTAGTTTGTGAGGATGCAAATTTACCATATTCAACAATCGATACACACGCTTTTGATGTACCATCGGATTTTGATGAGCATACTAGCCTATCATTACGCAGTATTCTTGAGGAAAAAATAGAAAATGTTGAAGATGTAATAGAAGAACAAAAAAAGCAACCTTACATTGACTTTTCTTATGGTTCTTTTGAACCAATTATAGCAGAACAAGCTAAAAAGCTTCAAGCTCAATATGAAATATTAGATGAAGCGGAGATAAAATCTTTAAAAGAACAAAAAGTTATAAAGGAGCAAGCAGAAGCTCAAAAAACTATTGAGAATTATAAAGCTGAACTCTTAACAAATTCAACGAATGCTATTATAAAGCATGTAGATGATACACTATCGTCGATAGTTAATGAGCGTAAAGAGATACAGGAAGCTGTTGAGAGAACAAAGAAGTATACAGATACAAGCGTTTCTAAAGGCATACAAGACGCTAAAGATTATGCTCGTAGAATTTTAGAATTAGGTGGAGGCGGTGGTTCAAATGCTGTTCAGTACGCTAAAGGTGGTACAATGAATGGTACACTTAACGTTACAGGTCAATATCTATCCGGTGGCGTCGATTTAGCTAGCATTTTTAACAGCGGTGGAACAGGAGATCCAGCAGTAAACTCTTTAGTACATTCTAATTCAGCTAACTGGAATAATACATATACTGTTGTAAATGCTAATTCTAGTAATTGGAATACCGCTTATACTACAGTAAATGCTAATAGTGCATCCTGGGGTACTGGTGGTCAGGCTCAAACTTTAAGTTTTGATCCTAATACGGCCAAATTATCAATTTCCTTAGGAAATACAGTTAGTTTATCCTCATTAAGTGCAACGGGTGTTGCTGTCAATCTCGGTCAAATACCAGTATTGAGTAGTAACTGGAATACAGCTTATACCTTAGCTACTGGGTTAACAAGTCTATCTTCTAATTGGCAAAGTGTATATACAACAGTATGTTCATATAGTGCAGGCTGGGGTACAGGTAGTAATGTAAATCTCGGTCAAATACCGACATTAAGCTCGAATTGGAATTCTAGCTATACGACGTTAACGGCAAATTCTGCTAATTGGAATACAGCCTATACCTTAGCTACCGGGTTAACGTCATTAAGTTCAAATTGGCAGTCAGTATATACAACGGTATGTAGTTATAGTGCAGGTTGGGGTAGTACTAATCTCGGTCAAATACCGGTATTGAGTAGTAATTGGAATACAGCTTATACATTAGCTACAGGTTTAACGAGCTTATCGAGTAATTGGCAATCAACATATACAACGGTATGTAGTTATAGCGCAGGTTGGGGTAGTACTAATCTCGGTCAAATACCTACGTTGAGTTCGAATTGGAATTCTAGTTATACAACTTTAACAGCTAATTCGAGTAATTGGAATACTGCCTATACCTTAGCTACAGGTTTAACGAGCTTATCGAGTAATTGGCAAAATACTTACACAACATTGTGTGCTACGAGTGCTAACTGGAATACTGCCTATACCTTAGCTACAGGTTTAACGAGCTTATCGAGTAATTGGCAATCAACGTATACTTCGTTATGCTCCAATAGTGCTAACTGGAATACAGCTTATACATTAGCTACAGGTTTAACGAGCTTATCGAGTAATTGGCAATCAACGTATACTTCGTTATGCTCCAATAGTGCTAACTGGAATACAGCTTATACATTAGCTACAGGGCTGACTTCTTTAAGTTCCAACTGGCAGTCAGTATATACAACGGTATGTAGTTATAGCGCAGGTTGGGGCACAGGTAGTAATGTAAATCTTGGTCAAATACCGGTATTGAGTAGTAACTGGAATACCGCTTATACATTAGCTACTGGATTAACATCACTCAGTAGTAATTGGCAATCAACATATACTATAGTAAGTGCTAATAGTGCATCCTGGGGTACAGGTGGTGTTGCGCAGAACCTTACCTTTAACCCGGCCAATGCCAACCTATCAATTACCAATGGTAATACAGTAAATTTAAGTACATTAAGCGGAAATAATCCAGCTGTTAATAGTGCAGTCATTAATAATAGTGGTAATTGGAATAGTAGTTACACAACCCTCACTGCTAATTCAGCGTTCTGGCAAAATGTATATACAACGGTATGTAGTTATAGCGCAGGTTGGGGTACAGGTAGCAATGTAAATCTCGGTCAAATACCTGTATTAAGTGCTAATTGGAACAATTCATATACAACCCTTACTGCTAATTCAGCTAGTTGGAATTCAGCTTATACATTAGCTACAGGACTATCGAGTATTAGCTCATCATGGGTTACCTATTCCAACCTCAATACCGGATCATTTGTAAAGTATACCGATATTAATTCGGTAAGTTCTAATTGGAATACTGCTTATACTCTAGCCACCGGATTAACATCATTGAGTAGTAATTGGCAAAATAGCTATACAGCTGTAGCTACTAATAGTGCTACTTGGGCAGTTGAAGGACTGATGCCAGTAAGTATTACAACGAATTCAACTGTTGGTGGATTGACGCAAGGTACAGTGTTTACTGCAAATACACCATTATCAACAATTCTGCAACGAATGATTGTTGCAGCTATTTCAGCGACATATACGTATCCAACATTATCGGCAAGTACCTCTGCTTTTGCTTTTGAAGTCGGCTCAAGTATTTCTCCTATAATATCTTCAGTTTGGACACAGAATGACGCTGGTAGTGCAACAAGTTATACGATTTTATCGAGCTATACATATAGCACTGGTTATTCACCTATAACATCGTTTACTAGCTTCACCACAACATATAATATTTCGAGTTTATCATCTGTAACTTTATCGCCTTTTTATTTGCTATCGACGATATATATTGAAACATCTGCTACATATGCTCAGGGTCCTCAAAAGCAGGATAATTATGGAAATAACTCCGGTACGCCAATTCCTGCGTATTTCATAGTAAGTTCAGCTTTTGGATTATCTGCGTATAGAAAAGGATTTTATTCAGCTGATACCTATTCCTGGTCGTTATCTGACTCCAATGCTGTAAGATCATTAACAGGGTCTGTATTTGCTCCAAATGGCTTTACTGTAAACGTGCCTGCGGGTACCACAAGACTTGTTTTTGCTTATCCTTCTAACTATGCATTAACTATAACAAATCCAAGTTTTGTAAATATTTCACCAGCTAACGGATATAATGCTAGCAATACTCTCTTTACAACTTCAGGCGTACAGGTGTATGGTGCTAATAATTTCGCATTAACAGGATATAGAGTTTTTACATATGTAGGTTCACCTGCTACTGGTAACTACGCGATCACAGTATCACAACCGACTTCAAGCGTTTCATATACTAGTCCGAGTATAAACAATACAATAACTACAACTACCCCTCTTTGTGGTGAAATAGGTGCATTATCGGCAATTAATTTTACCTCATCCTACGTAAATGCTGATGCTGGTGCAATAACTGCGTATGCTGTATTAACAAGCTGGGATAATACAACATATACACAAATTACCGCCGTTAACACCACACAAACATCTTTTACAGTAACTACACCTTCAGTACCTCTTTCATCTAATGGCGTAAATCCTAATAATACATTCTACATTCAAACGTCAGCAACATTTACTACAGGTCCTGTTAAGTACAATAGCTATAATGATCTTAATGCTACTGGTCAAATACAAGCCGGTAGCACAACAAAAACTACAAGCGTAGCAGTTTCTGCTTTTAGACGAATGTATTATACGTTCGATACAAGTACTTCTACACCTGTAGATTCAAATAGTGTTAGAGCATTAACAGGCGTTATTAATAATCCTCAAGCAGGTAATACTTATACATTTACACAAGCACAAATTCCTGCAGGATTAAAGCGAATGGTGTTTGCCTATCCTGCGTACGCTGGTCCTATTACTTACGCTCAAGATACAACTGATAATTTCTCTTATCTTTCTAATTTAACATTAACTACAGTCTCCGTTTCAGGTGCAAATGGACAGTACCCGATTAATTACAATGTATATACCTATATAGCAGGCGGTACATTCGGTAATTTTAACTTCACACTCACTATCTAAAGCATGGCTACTATTTCAATACCAAATCCATTTCAAAGAAATGATGCATTTCCATTAGATGCAACAGTGGTATTCAGTACGTACTCTTTATTAACTGCATACGCGACAAACGCTAGCAATTCACCTTATCCAGGTATTATGTATCCGGGTCAGATATGCGCTGTTTCTGGCACACCTGCAACTGCTTATATAATAAATTCTGATTTTTCTCTTTCCGCTCTAGCACTCAGCAATATAATTTATACCTTAACAGGTAATTTTGTAAAGTATACTGATATAAACGCAGTATCGGGTAATTGGAATACCGCTTATACCTTAGCTACAGGATTAACAAGTCTATCAAGTAACTGGCAAAGTGTATATACAACAGTCTGTTCTTATTCAGCTGGATGGGGTACAGGTAGTAATGTAAATCTCGGTCAAATACCTGTTCTCAGCGCTAATTGGAACAATTCATATAGCACTTTAACAGCTAATTCAGGCAATTGGCAATCCACATATACTATAGTAAGTGCTAATAGTGCTAGTTGGGGTACAGGTGGTGTTGCGCAAAACCTTACCTTTAACCCGGCCAATGCCAACCTATCAATTACCAATGGTAATACAGTAAATTTAAGTACATTAAGCGGAAATAATCCAGCTGTTAATAGTCTTGTTATCAATAATAGTGGTAATTGGAATAATAGCTACACAACACTGACAGCTAATTCAGCTACCTGGGTTACCTATTCCAATCTTAATACAGGATCTTTCGTAAAGTATACGGATATTAATTCGGTAAGTTCTAATTGGAATACAGCCTATACATTAGCTACAGGCTTATCCAGTATATCGAGTAGTTGGGTTACTTACTCAAACCTCAATACAGGATCGTTTGTAAAGTACACAGATATTAATTCTACAAGCGGTAACTGGAATACTGCCTATACTTTAGCTACAGGATTAACATCACTCAGTAGTAATTGGCAATCTACCTACACTATAGTGAGTGCTAATAGTGCTAATTGGAATAGTAGCTATACCTTAACCACCGGTCTAACATCATTGAGTGGTAACTGGCAAAGTACTTACACAACGGTATGTAGTTATAGCGCAGGTTGGGGTAGTACTAATCTCGGTCAAATACCTACATTAAGTACGAATTGGAATAATTCATATACAACTCTTACTGCTAATTCAGCTAATTGGAATTCAGCTTATACATTAGCTACAGGATTAACATCTTTAAGTAGTAATTGGCAGAGTACATATACTACACTTTGTGCTAACAGTGCTAATTGGAATACCGCTTATACCTTAGCTACAGGATTAACAAGTCTATCAAGTAACTGGCAAAGTGTATATACAACAGTCTGTTCTTATTCAGCTGGATGGGGTACAGGTAGTAATGTAAATCTAGGTCAAATACCGACATTAAGCTCGAATTGGAATAATTCCTATACAACTTTAACAGCTAATTCTGCTAATTGGAATACAGCCTATACCCTAGCTACAGGTTTAACTTCTTTAAGTAGTAATTGGCAGAATACCTATACTACAGTAAATACTAATAGTGCATCCTGGGGTACTGGAGGTGGTGCTGCCAATCTCGGACAAATTCCTGTTCTTAGTGCTAATTGGAACACTTCATATACGACTCTAACAGCTAATTCAGGCAATTGGAATACCGCTTATACCTTAGCTACTGGGTTGACAGGTTTATCGAGTAATTGGCAATCAACTTATACAACTCTTTGTGCTAATAGTGCTAATTGGAACAACACTTATACAAATGTAAATGCCAATTCTGCTAATTGGAATACCGCTTATACTTTAGCTAATCAATTAGCTATTGGATATTATAGTAGTTATAATAATTGGAATACAGCCTATACTTTAGCTACCGGATTAACTTCATTAAGTTCAAATTGGCAAAGTACCTATACTACAGTTGCGTCAAATAGTAGTATTTGGGGTACGAGTACTAATACCGTATTACAGGTAAATGGTAATTCTATAAGTTATATCGGTGATGGAACAACGAGTACATATTCTGTTACAAGCTTAGGATTATCTTCCAATAACTCGAATAATTTTCTCACAACACTTAACGGTATTATACAGCAACCAAGTATCGACTATACCGTTTCAGGAGCAAATCTTACGTTTACAAGTACACCATATGTAGGTGATAAAATTCTTATAATTTCTAATTACGCTACAGCAACTAACTTAATATCAGCTTCTAATATTACAACAAATATACTGAATGCGTATACTATAAATACAAATTCCGGTAATTCAAATAATTGGAATAGTACATACACTACGGTAAATGCTAGTAGCGCTAGTTGGGGTACTGGTGGTCTAGCTCAAACTTTGAGTTTTGATCCTAATACGGCCAAATTATCGATTTCTTTGGGAAATACAGTTAGTCTTTCCTCATTAAGCGCTACAGGTGTTGCTGCCAATCTCGGTCAAATACCTACATTAAGCTCAAATTGGAACTCTAGTTATACAACTCTTACTGCTAATTCTGCTAATTGGAATACCGCTTATACTTTAGCTACAGGATTAACGAGTCTATCTTCTAATTGGCAATCAGTATATACTACCGTTTGCGCATATAGTGCTAACTGGGGTGCAGGTAGTAATGTAAATCTCGGTCAAATACCTACATTAAGTTCGAATTGGAATAATTCATATACAACTCTTACTGCTAATTCAGCTTCATGGAATACAGCCTATACCTTAGCTACAGGGTTGACAGGTTTATCAAGTAACTGGCAAAGTGTATATACAACAGTCTGTTCTTATTCAGCTGGATGGGGCACTGGAGGCGGTGCTGCTAATCTCGGACAAATTCCTGTTCTTAGTGCTAATTGGAATACCGCATATACATTAGCTACTGGATTAACTGGATTATCCTCTAATTGGCAAAGTGTATACACAACTGTATGTAGTTATAGTGCTAATTGGGGTACAGGTAGTAATGTAAATCTCGGTCAAATACCTGTTCTTAGTGCTAACTGGAATTCTAGCTATACGACGTTAACGGCAAATTCTGCTAATTGGAATACAGCCTATACATTGGCTACTGGACTAACATCACTCAGTAGCAATTGGCAATCAGTATATACAACTGTTTGTTCATACTCAGCTGGATGGGGTACAGGTAATAATGTGAGTCTAGGTCAAATACCTGTTCTTAGTGCTAATTGGAACTCTAGTTATACAACTCTTACTGCTAATTCTGCTAATTGGAATACCGCTTATACTTTAGCTACCGGATTATCTAGTATCAGTTCCTCTTGGGTTACATACTCAAACCTTAATACTGGTTCTTTTGTAAAGTATACTGATATTAATTCAGTTAGCTCTAATTGGAATACAGCTTATACTCTCGCTACAGGATTAACGAGTTTATCAAGTAATTGGCAAAGTACATACACAACGGTATGTTCATATAGCGCAGGTTGGGGTAATACTAATCTCGGTCAAATACCTGTATTGAGTGGTAACTGGAATAATTCCTATACAACTCTTACTGCTAATTCGAGCAATTGGAATACTGCCTATACTTTAGCTACAGGATTAACATCTTTAAGTAGTAATTGGCAGAGTACATATACAACATTATGTAGTAATAGTGCAAGTTGGGTAACTAATACAACACTTAGTTCACTTTCTACTAATAACTTCTTTACAAACAATACTACAACATTAAATGCTTCTAACGCTGTAGTAACTGTATCATCAATTAGTGCGACAGGTAATATATTCGGTAACACTTACCTTAATTTACAATCTGGTACTACATACACTATTCAAATATCTGACAACGGTACGATGATTGGTTCAACAAATGCAACTACAGGTCTTACTGCATCAGTTGTTGGTAGTAACTACCCTGTAGGATTTCAAGTAGGTATAATGCAACTTGCATCACAGAAAGTGACCCTATCCGGGCAGAATTTAACAATTAATAACTTCGGTAATTATAATCCGCCAAGAACTGGTGGTATATATGCTGCAGCTACTCTCGTCTATACCGGTGGTACCGGTTGGGTAACATTTGGTAATATAGGATCATAATATATGCTACTTTCTGTATACAATACTGGTGTTGTTTCGTCTTCTGCAAGTGGATCTGCGCCTGTATCCTATACAATTACATACGTTGCTGCAGCAGGTGGTGGATCTGGCGGTGGTATCACCGGCGGTGGTGGTGGTGCAGGCGGGTTTGCTACTGGAACATTCACACCTGTCCAAGGACAAGCTTATACGATAACAATAGGTGGTGGTGGAGCAGGTGTAAACTCTGGTGGCAGCGAATCTGGCCCAGCTCTTGGTAATAATGGTACAAATACTGTATTAACAACTTTAGGCTCTCCTATAGTTACATTATCCGGTGGTGGTGGCGGTGGCGGCTATACTAACGGTGTAACTGCAGGTGGACCTGGTGGCTCAGCAGGTGGCAACTCTTCGTCTACATCATATGTTGTAGGACAAGGTCATGCAGGTGGGACAAATAGAATTTATTCTCTTGGCGGTGGTGGAGGTGCAGGCTCAGCTGGTAGCGATGGTAGTGGCAGTACAGGCGGAGCTGGAGGAGATGGTGCAGCATCGACTATAACAGGTACACTATGTACATATTCTGCTGGCGGTGGTGGTGGAGGTACGGCTGGTGGTGCGGGTGGTAGTGGAATTGCTATACTAAGTGGTGGCGGATACGGTGCTCCAACATATAACGCTCCAGCAAATACAGGTCACGGCTCTGGTGGAGTGAGAATAAGTTATTTGTCTGGACAAGCCCCGACAACATACTCTGGTAACGGTGGTTCTGGTGTTTTTATAATATCTATGTCTTCATCAGTATATCCAGGGGATAATAATATAAACAACGGTGTAGTTGATAATACTGTTTGGAATAAAACAATATACGGGGGCGCAACTATTATTACTTTCTACAAATCTTCATCATTTATTGCATGAGATACATTATAAAATTAAAGAATAAATAACTATACATGTCTAGAACACAAATAAGATATACAGATTTAACACCAATTGGCCCTTACTGGGACAATACTGGTGTATTATCTGCTATTGGTGTAATTTATGCATCTGGCGGTAATTCTAATCAATGGAATAACTCATATACATTAGTTCAAAATAATTCCGCTTCTTGGAATAATGTTTTAAGCTCTTATGCCTTTATAGCAAACGGTAGCGTTTCAACTTTTAATTTAAGTACAACTAAACCTTTTACTAATGCTGCTGGATATATTGTATCAATGAATGGTGCAATTCAGACACCAAATACTGATTTTACTATAACATATAGCGGAACTAATTACTTAAATCTTAATTTTACACCGCGCACTGGAGCCTTAATTGATGTTCAAGTTCTCGGTAATGGTGTTGTAACAAATAGTAGTGTAGTAACAGTTACCGCTAGTACTTACAACCCTATATATGCTTATGTAAATAGTAACTTCTCTGTTAATACGCCAACAGGCAATTACATGGTGGATACTACAACATCTGGTGTTACAGGTACATTACCTATCACACCGACGTTAGGTACTGTTATTGGATTTATGGATCCTTATTATACATGGGCTACAAATAACTTTGTATTATCTGCACCTGTAAATATTGAAAACCAAAATCAACCAGTATTTGTGAACATTGCTGGGTTTTCTTTAAGAGCAGTATATGTTGGAGGCAATTACGGATGGAGGCTTACACAATAATTAATAAATAACGACGATGGTATACTTAACTTCATTATTAAATCCGACGAGTAGCTACGTACTACCTCAACCCTTACCAGTTACAACTACAAATGCTGTAACTTCTTTAAGTGCATATGTTACCAATCCGCAAATTGAAGTAACAAATGATATAGGGAACCCTATTCCTACAACAGTAACGACTGCTGTCACAACAATTCCGACTGGCATACAAAATGTAACCTATGCATCGTCACCACAGTTAGATTTAACCGGTCGTCTCAGAACAGCACAACTTGGTAGTCAGTGGTGGTATAATCCTTCTATTGATAAAGACGGGGATTATCGAATGATTGAATCTTTTGTTTCTACAGCAACTAGTGTTTTTATTCAAAACTATGCATCGACGGTGATGACATCCGGGTTAAATTCTACGGGCTCTGGTATTAGAACAAGTCGTAGAAGACATAAAATGCGTCCTGGTGTTAGTATGCTTTGGGAAGGTACATTTAATTGGGATGGATTGGATCCTAATGTTGTTAAGCGTAAAGGGTGGTTTACAAATTATAATGGTGCATTTTTTGAATTATCAGGTGGTGATATAAATTGTGTTATCCGTCAACGTCTACCTGATGGTACGTTGAATGAAGCGAGAATACCAAGAAGCCAGTGGAATGGTGATAAATTAGATGGAACTGGTACAAGTGGAGAAAACTGGAATGTACCTGCACTTTCAGCCTACACAACTAATACAATAACACCAACTGTCACTGCAGTTGTTATCAATCCTATTACAGGTAATACAGTATGGAATGTTCAGTATAGTGTAACAAATGCTGCTCAAGCAAGCGCTTTTGGGATCGGTACAAAAGTTACCGTTAATGGACTTACTCCGAGTTCATTAAATGGCCCGGCTGTTGTAAAGGCTTATACAACATCACCACCTACAATTACATTGACTTATTTGTTAAGTGCAGGTGCTTATGCATCCGGTATTAGTACAGCATCAATTGTACAATCTTATTTTCATACAGCTAATACCTATTGGTTTGATTTACTTGGCAATAGAACTAATCAGGTTAGAATGGGTAAGATTTCTAATAATGGGTTAACCGTTCTTCATACATTTAATTTCAATAATACATTCGGTTCACCGTTTTTTAATGCCCCTGCAATGCCTATTAGAGTGGAAATCTTTAATACAGGAAGTGTTAACTATCAACCTACATTATCACTTTTTGGTTCAAATTTAAACATAGAAGCAGGTGTTGATCTTAATCCGTATTTTGCTAGTGTATATAATAATACAGGAATATCTGTTAACGCTAGCAGTACTCCTAGTCAAGAAGTAGTTATTTTGGGTGTTGGACAACGATTTGGTGAACCTTATCAAAGAGGTGATATACAAGTTCAAAGTTTTGGTATTCAAGATTTGAATAATGCACCTGGTAAGAATGCAAATAATTCTATTATCTTTTGGCGTCTTTTATTTAATCCTGGATTAAGTGGATTACCAACTTCAGTTAATACTGGTAAGTCAATTCAATACTGGCCTTGTACATCAACAACTGGATTAACAGGGAGTACACCGAGTGGATATGCTATAGCAGGTGGTGGTTGGGAATTATTATCAGGGTATGCACAATCCGGTGATACTATTAATGTAAACACCCAATTAAACTTCCTTAACCTCGGATCAAATATTAGTTATACAGACGCTGATAAGATCTTCTTAACTGCTAGAGTTGTTGCACCCGGTGGTAACACTACTTCTAATTTAGTAGCTAATATGAACGTAATTGAGTCTCTATAAACATGTCAAACTTAATCAACAGTTATTCTCTTTCTTCTGTAATTGGAATCGGTACTGATGCTCCAAATCAGAATCTTACTGTTGTTGGTGGAATTAGTAGTAGTAATGTTGTTTATGATGCTTCTGGAAATAGTACACAATGGAACAGTACGTATACAAACGTAAAAGCTAATTCCGCTTCTTACGCTACGACAAATTATGTAGCATCAAATTACTTAAATTTAACCGGTGGCACAGTAGGTGGTAGTATATTAATAACTGGAAGCATATCAGCACAAGGCACAGCTTATTTCGCTAATACGCTCTTTACAACAACTAGTGCGTTGTGTGCAGTAGTAAATAGCGCTGGACCAGGATTATATATAACACAAAAAGGCTCAGGTGATATTGCTTCTTTTTACGATGGTAATACAAAAGGTGAAGTAGTACATATTGGCGGTTCGCTTGGTATACCAGGCGTTGGTGTATATACTTCCAACCCTAATGTAGAATTAACTGTTAACGGTAGAATTTCAGCAAGTCAAGTCATATACGCAAGCGGAGGTAATAGTAATAATTGGAACAATGCTTATACATTAGCTACAGGTTTATCTAGCATTAGCTCATCTTGGGTTACCTATTCAAACCTTAATACAGGCTCATTTGTTAAATACACTGATATTAATTCAGTGTCTAGCAATTGGAATAATGCTTATACCTTAGCTACCGGGTTAACAAGTTTATCAAGCAATTGGCAAAATGCTTACACACTTGCAACAGGGCTTACAGGTCTTTCTTCAAACTGGCAATCTACATATACAACTTTATGTTCAACCAGTGCTAATTGGAATACAGCGTATACTTTAGCAACCGGACTAACTTCATTAAGCTCAAATTGGCAAAATACATACACAACGCTTTGTGCTACATCAGCTAACTGGAATTCAGCTTACACATTAGCTACCGGTCTAACATCTCTTAGTAGTAACTGGCAATCATCATACACAACTCTCTGCAGTACATCAGGTAGTTGGAATGCAACTAATACAGTTGTAAGTAATAATAGTGCTAACTGGGCAGTTGAAGGCTTAATGCCAGTAAGTATTACAACGAATTCAACCGTTGGTGGTTTAACACAAGGAACTGTATTTACCGCTAATACCCCGCTATCAACTATTCTTCAGCGTATGATTGTTGCAGCTATTTCAGCGACTTATACATATCCGACATTATCAGCGAGTACCTCTGCTTTTGCTTTTGAAGTCGGCTCAAGTATTACACCGATCATTTCTTCAGTTTGGACACAGAATGACGCTGGTAGTGCAACAAGTTATACAATTCTCTCAAGTTATACTTACGGTACAAGTTATGCACCAATAACATCGTTTACTAGCTTCACCACAACATATAATATTTCGAGTTTATCATCTGTAACTCTATCACCTTTCTTTCTTTTATCTACGACGTATATTGAAGCATCAGCGACATACGCTCAAGGCCCACAAAAGCAGGATAATTATGGAAATAACTCCGGTACGCCAATTCCTGCGTACTTTGTTGTAAGTTCAGCTTTTGGGTTATCAGCATATAGAAATATCTTCTACACATCCGATACATCGACAGTTGTACTTAGTTCTTCTCCAAATATACGTGCTCTATCTAATACACCGGCTCAGCAAATAACCGGACAAAGTATTACCTTCCCAACGACAATTAATGATACACGTGTTGCTTTTGCTTATCCTTATCAGTATGCTATTACACAAGTTACTACACCGACTGATGGTACATTAACTAATGCAACTAATAGTGTAGCGTCGATTATTACAAATGTATTCAGCGTATCAACAGTATCGGTAAGTGGCGCTAATAGCTTATCTCCAATTTTATATAGAGTGTTTAAACGTAAAACAAATGCTCCCGCTACAGGAAATTATACTATTACAAGCACATACAATGCTGCATCCTCAAATCCTGCATATACAACACCTTCTCATAATTTTTCTCCTACTAGTAATTCATCAACTGACGAGGCAGGTAAAACGATAACCGGTGCTACATATACGTATACGTACGCTCAAAATTATGGTGGTACTGTTACAGCTGTAGCATTCTTATCTAGTACATCCTCTAGCACAGGATATGTGCTATTGTCTACAACTAATACAAGCAACACATCATTTAGTTATACTACACCATCGCTCATCTACCCATCTACTGCTACTTCAACGACCTACTACTTTAGGGCCTCATCTGCGTATACAGGCGGTGCACAATATTATTCTAACTACAATGATGCATATGGAACACCTCTTGCTGCAGGGTCTTATGTACCAGCAGGATCTGATGCAAGCTATACCCTTACAAGTCAATTTAAAGTTTATGTTGGGGTAACGACATCTAGTAATCCTACTGATGTTCAAATTCGTACAGGATCAACTGGTTGGCAGCAAGTAAGTGCAATCAGTGCAAGTCGACCAACAGGGACTTATACATTTAATTTTGGATCGAGTCCGCAATATTATATTTTTGTTGCTTATCCTTCTTCTATGGGTACATCAACATTCGTTCAGGGTGGTTTAGGTGCAACATATAATCTCACGACAGTACCGAGTTTCACTAATCAATATGGTGTAGCTACATCATATTATGTTTATGTAAGTCCGGCGAGTTATATTAATTCATCTCAAACACTTGTGATTAGTTAAACAATAATAAGTATCTAAAAATATGGCAATCTTACCTGGTATTAATGTTGGTGGCGCAATCACACCTGGTGGTGATGATACGAACACATACCCTACGCATTACGATATCTATGGTTATGGCGGGTTAATGACCGTTAGTACCTTATCTGCACTTACTGGTATATCTTTATTAAGACAAAAAGTTGGTATGATGGTGTATAGTCAGGATACATCTTTATATTATACTGTCACTTCTACTAGTAGTCCTCTAACAGGTTATATACCTGTTTTATCTTTATCTGGTGGACTTAATACTAATGTTAGTCTTGGTAGTAGCTTTACTACATTAAGTGCTAATTGGAATAGCTCTTACAGTACGCTAACAGCGAATAGCGCTAATTGGGGTAGCGCTTATACTTTAGCTACTGGATTAACATCGTTGAGCTCAAATTGGCAATCAACGTATACTTCGTTATGCTCCAATAGTGCTAATTGGAATACAGCTTATACTCTAGCTACTGGTTTAACAAGTTTATCTTCTAATTGGCAAAATACTTATACAACGTTATGTGCTAGTAGTGCTAATTGGAATACAGCTTATACTCTAGCTACAGGATTAACTTCGTTAAGTTCTAATTGGCAAAATACTTATACAACGTTATGTGCTAGTAGTGCTAACTGGAATACCGCCTATACATTAGCTACGGGATTAACAGGCCTATCTTCTAACTGGCAATCTACCTATACATCGTTATGCTCCAATAGTGCTAACTGGAATACAGCGTATCAAAATGT
>Ga0208380_1000093_pt1 | contig 26494 bp, 46 predicted proteins | sample CryBogCBE27Jun07_FD_184570 | JGI IMG/M metagenome (GOLD analysis project Ga0208380, IMG submission 184570) | Freshwater microbial communities from Crystal Bog, Wisconsin, USA - CBE27Jun07 (SPAdes) | ecosystem: Environmental > Aquatic > Freshwater > Lake | place: Crystal Bog, Wisconsin, USA... | reverse complement strand
AAGAAAGATTTTCGTCATTTACATAGAAGACTACGCCATCTGCTACTGCAATATCATTTGCGGTATTAGAGGTTGTCTTATAGCGGTCAGAGTGACCGTCTGTACCTTGAGCACCATCGGTACCTTGAGTACCTTGCGCACCATCTACACCTTGTGTACCTTGTGCACCCTGTGTTCCATCAGTACCTTGGGTTCCTTGCGTACCTTGTTGGCCATCAGTTCCTTGTGTGCCTTGAGTACCCTGGGTTCCGTCTGTTCCTTGGGTACCTTGTGTGCCGTCTGTACCTTGAGTACCGTCTGTACCTTGGGTTCCTTGTAGTCCTTGTGCTCCTTGTGTGCCGTCTGTTCCTTGGGTACCTTGTTGACCATCAGTTCCCTGAGTACCTTGAGTTCCGTCTGTGCCTTGTGTTCCCTGGGTACCTTGAGTTCCTTGTGTTCCTTGAGTTCCCTGTGTACCTTGAGCACCATCAGCGCCTACATAACCTGCAGTTCCTTGTGTACCTTGTACACCGTCAGTGCCCTGAGTTCCCTGGGTACCTTGTGGACCAAATGCGATCCAAGCAGTTCCATTCCATTGCTTGATGTACTTGTCGGTTGTGTCATAGTAAATCTGACCTTCGACAGGGCTTGCTGGAGCATTTGATGAAGAGAGGTTTTGGATTCTGGCATTTTGAAGTTCAAGTTTGCCAAGATCAATCGGTGTTAAAAACTTACGTGCCATTCGGTTATCTCCTTAAGATAAGTAGGCTTCGCCTGAAAACGCTGTTGCAAATGTAACTGTTAAGGAGTCCGAATTAGTATATGTGATCTCGCCTTCGACTATATTACCAGCCGAATCTTGCACTGTAATGTTAGGGTAAAAATGTAGATTATGCGTGATAACCCACGTGTTATTTGCTACCCCTTGGGTATGAACATACGCCACTCTTTGTGGAGTAAAGTAAAGGTTTGTTACGCCTTCTGTTAGGTCGTCTGTAGTTCCTAATGAAGTACCAGAAATACCTTGAGTACCAGGATCTCCTTGTGCACCCTGTGTGCCTTGGGTTCCAATGCCTGTAGCACCCTGTAAACCTTGTGCTCCTTGTAACCCTTGGGTTCCTTGTGCACCGCCACCAGGACCAATAGGTCCTTGGGCTCCCTGTAAACCTGTTCCAGTTGCTCCCTGAACACCCTGTGTTCCTTGAACACCGCGAGCACCGCCTTGACCAGAACCTACAACAATTGTTGGTCCTTGAACTCCTTGAGACCCACTACATTGACCGCAACTACAACCTACTACGTGTACAACGCGTGTCATACTGTGGCCTCCCGTGTAACAAACATGGCTCCTCGCATGAACGTTTGTTCGTAACCTGAATCATCCGTAGCAGTTGCTTGGATATCCCAGAAACAAAGGTCTGGAAGAATTTCTGTTTGTTGACTTGTAAGATTTAAGGTCAACTTTGTGTTGTCCCCATCTACGAACTCAATGTCAAACGATGCAAGAGGAATTCCATCACCAAATTGCATGTGAATTTCAGACTTCCAAGTATACGCGGTCACATCAAATGGGAACTTTAAAGTTGCTTCAAATGAATCTCCTTGATATGCGTTTAAATCAAATGTAGGAACATCTGATGGGAACTGTTGAGAGCCATAAGTAGGCATTGGAAGAAGCGCCCTTTGAGGCATTGAACGATCATCCACTTCTTGAGGAAGAAAGATAGGTACATAACGGTTACTAAACTTAGCGATACGACGTAGTTGGAATACGTCGATCTTGTAAAGTCCAATACCTAGTTGTGAACATAGTTCAATGTATTGAGCCTTACGCTGTTGAGTCATATCCATCAATTGACGGTAACGCTCAGAACGAGGTATCTGTACTCCATCTGGAGCAGTAATATCGATGTCAAATGCTGCATCGTTAGCCAACGTGTAGAGCGCTAGAGTAGCCGCGTATACAACTACAGGGTATTCTTCAACACCTGGAAGATTAGTGATAGTTACACCACGACCATATGGATCTGCATGGTTCTTTGTGTGTTGATTAAATGCATCGTTAACAAAGTTGCAAATTTCATTGTTTGTAAAGTAACGGTAGTACGTTCCAGCAACAACGATAGGCGCTCCGCTATTTGGGAGAGAATCAAAGGTAATGTAACCTGTTTCTTCTTCTACAAGTACAGCGTTTGAAACGTCTGAGCCGTTTACATGGATAATAAGGTTTGCCCCATCTACAGGGGAGTATGGGATGAGGTAGCGGTTTGTAATTCCATCCGCTGTTGTCTGGTAGACAAAGGACTTACCTATATCGCCTATCTCAGAACGAAGGCGTTCCGCCAGACTGGATAAGGTAGCCACAAAACCTCCGAAAACTATTTGGCGTAATCATCTCGTGTTATTACGAATATGTACGCATAAAAAGGTCTAACCCCCAACTGGGAGGAGGGCGGGAACCAGTTGAGGGTCAGACTACTAGCGACGGCTTAGTTTGGCCGCCAAATATATCCAAGTTCTTCTAGATAGTTTGCTAGATCTGGAGATACACGGTACTTAACTCCTGCTTTAAAAGTAAGAGTGTTTCCAACTCCATAAGTCATATCGTCAATATCTGTAATTGTACGAATGATCACTGAGTTATTTGCTGTGCTTACTCCGACGTTTTCAATCTCATCAAGAACAATCGGTGCAGTTGCATTCGTTGGATCGAATACATTGGTTTCTAGTGTCTCTGCCTCAACCTGAGCCGCAATTGAAATCTCTTCTTTGCGGTCCTGAAGTGCTTTAGCGTTCTTCTTTGCTGCTTGTTCTGCAGCACGTCCTGTTGCGTCCAATGGACTTGTTGGTGTATTTGCCACGGTGATAATTCTCCTAAGTTAGTGTTGTGTTAAGTGGTGGCTGGGGGCCAAAGAAGGAGTATGACCCCCAGACACCGTTTGTCTTAGTTTGTGTAAACCTTGACGATAGCCTGATCGGTGATAACACCGAGGCCCCAGATTGCGTACCAAGCAAGAGCGTGCTCACGACCGAAGTCAAGAACGCCACCATCGCGAAGTTCAACTGGAAGAGCAATAGCGTGACCAAAAGCGTTGTCACCAATCATGATTGACTCGTAAACGCTTGCACTTGAGTTAACAGTGCTGTCTGATCCACCTGCTGGGTATGGTGAAGTTGAACCTTCTGGGTTACCACCTTGACCAGGAGCGGTGTTAGCCTTTACAGGGACATCGGTCTGGTATGAAGGAGCACCAACAGAAGAGGTGTAGTCAACAACTGATGAAGCAGCAAACTGCTTGACCTGTGTTGTTTCGATGAAGACTACGTCGTACAAACGACCGATTTCACCGAGCATGAAGTTACCTGGAGCAGCGTACTTTGTAACTTCGATGAACTCTGGGTTCGAACGAATGTCACGAGACTGCTTTGGGTGGATAAATTGAACGTAGGTCTCGCCCAAACGTGGGATGTTCTTGGAAGCGAGGGTAAGGGCAGCATCCTTAACAGCACCTGTAGACAACTTAAAGTTACCTGTTAGGTCTGAAATCTTTGTTCCCTTTGTACCTTCGTTGTACCAATCGTTTACACCTTGGAGGCTTGAACGGTCATAACCGAAGACAGCAGATGTCGCAGCAGAGAGTGTGTTGCGAGCCTGGATGTCAAGGTATTGAGCCATGTGGCGGCCAAGCAAACGTGATGCAGATGCCATGATGTCATCGAATGATGAGTTCAAGAGCAACTCAGAAACAGCAACGCCGTAACCTTGTTCTGCAACTGTGATTGCGATTTGCTCTGCTGTGAGAGCGTTTGTTGTCATACGAACACCTTCTGTAAGAGGTGTTGGATCAACAGCAAAGTTCTTGTAACGTAGGAAGTTAACGCGTAGACCAGGAGCAACTCCGAGTTCTGTCTTCTTAACAGCGAACTGTTCGAAGCGAAGAATTGGCATTGCCTGGAATAGGATTTCCTTCGACCAGATTGTTTGAATTGCTTGGTTCAGGCTTGAATTTGAGCCTGAGTAAGCGGTTGGAGCGCCCGCGAGTTGCGAGGAGCCTGTAATAGCACTTGCCATTTAGGTCAAGTCCTTTCTATAGTTAGTTGAGGGGGATTAACCGAACAGTCCCTGACCGCGATTATTGGCTGCTGTGCCGAGTAGTTTGGCGCGTTGCTTCTGATATTCCGCCATGTCCATGCCGCGAATTCCTTCGGGCGTATACGATTGTTGTCCCATTTCGTTATCGAGAGGTCCTGAAGCAGGTGCGGTTACTCGTGCACCTACCATTTGTTGCTTACTTGCTTGAACTGTCTGCATTACATCTTGCATAATTCCTGAGGACTTATCCTTGAGTACTGCAATACTCTGTTCAATTTCTTCTGGAGTATTACCGTTGATTAGGTCAATGAGTTGAGGGACGATAGAATCGCGCTCTTCCTCAAGACGTTGTGAACGGTAAGCCATCAAATCTTGGAACTTGCGTTCCTGTTCTAGGAGAGCAAAAGCACGTTCTCTTTCAAGACGTTCATTCTCAAGTTGAGAATTAAATTCTTGCTCCTTCTTGGCGAGGAGTTCTTTAAAGGAAAGTTCTTTAACTTCCTTTTGCTTTGCTTTCTCCGCTTTTTGTGCTTCACGTTCAGCCTGTCGTGCTGCTTTACGTGCGGCTGCTTCTTCACGCTCTTTCTTAAGAGCAGCAAGTTCTTCAGCCATTTTTTCCATCTGTGGGTACAGTTTTGCCTTCTCCTGTGCACGAGCCTTTGCAAGGTCATCTGCAGTAAATCCAGTCACAACTGTCTCACTTACTTCTGGTGCAATTGGAGCCACTGGCTCTGGTGCATCCATCACTTCTTGATTATCGGCCATTATTGGTCACCTATTTTTCTTGTGTGTTTGTCCGTATGCCTTGCGGCGTGTCCCTTGGGTTCTTACGAGACTATTGCATTACAAAATGTCGCAATTGTCTCGATATACTCTGACTTTTTGTCAGAATGCTAGTTGTCGTTGCGGTCAACGTTCCTTCGCTGCACCTGCTTTGTGCCGTAGGCGTCTTCCACTAACTGTTGACGAATGGCACCCTCGCTTTGATCTTCAAGGCTTTCATTCATCTCTTGTTCTGGGTCTTTAATACTCTCTGGAGTTTCTGGTCCAAGAATTCCATCGCCCATGATGTCGCCATCTCCTAATTGAGTTGGCTGCATAGGGATGGCACTATTGCCATCAGGACCAGGCATCATGCCTGTCATATCCATAATTTGCTTCTGAATCTGAATCTTAAGAAGTTGCAAAGCACCATCGGCTTTTGCGTCTTCCTTCAACTCATCACGGATCTCACGAAGTTTTTCTTCTGGGAACTCTTCGCCTAGAGTACGAAGAGCACCTTCCTTAGACTCAAGTCCAGCAGCCATCTTTGCCTGAACTTCGTTCAAAACAATTAATTTGTCAAGAGGAAGTGGAGGTGGAAAATGAACGTAGTTTTGGTAGGTGATTGGATCATCAGGATCCAACATAGGAAGTTGATCTGACTTAAGTGGGCCATCAACTTCTGGGTTGTACATGAATGTCTCTGGCTCTTTAAGGGCCAAGTTACGAAGAATAAGTTCGTTGATACGCTCAATCCCTTTACCGTACTGAATAACCTTTTGAGAGTAACGGTTCATCAATGGCTGGTACTGAATAGACAGAGCAACACCTGAGGTGTTAGAAATTGGTTGAACTTGACCAAGAGCACTCTCTGGAATATTCATGATTTCGTGCATAGAACGCTTTAGAAGTTCTAGGTACTGAAGAGCACCGTTGATACCTTCAGCGCCACCATCGAGGTTAAATACCTGTGCGTCTTTTGGAAGACCGCCCCATACCTTGCTTGCGCCCTTTTCAAGGTTAGAAGCCTTTGCACCGATAATAACGGTAACTGGGGCAGCGTGGTAGTTGATGATGTCAGCAACGTCTGTTGCAATTTCATTGTATGTGCGGTTAATTGTAATGATGTCTTGGCAATCTGCAAGACCCCATGGAGAACCTGTTACAGGAATATTTGGAATATGTACCACAGGAATAAGTCCTAGTGGATTTGGACGAGAGTCGATCAATTCATCGTTGATGTACTCTTCGATCATGTCGTCTGTAAGGATTTCAGTGTAGGTAAATACCTGGCGTGTTCCTTCTAACGATGTTCCCCAGAAACGGTACTTTTGCTTAAAGCGAAGCAGACGAGTACGGTCATGAGGGTGGAACTCTGGAAAACAAAATGAGGAGTTCATTGGCAGAACGCGAACACGGCCAGGGTGAAAATGTCCAGCAGAATCTGTCCATGCTTCTTCGTAAGCAACCTTTACAAAGCAGTCACCTGTAACTCCGCCTTGCTGAGCCATCTCAAGAAGTACACGCTCTTTGTCGTTATCAACTTCCCATACACGCTCTAGGCGATCTGGAACGATTGCTTCTGTTGCTTTAGGTGAACGAAAGTTAACGCCCTTACCAAAAGTAAATCGAGCAAGATAATCAGTAAATGCTCGGTAATAGTTGATTGTCATCTGTGCTTCGCCAGTTTCACGGCGGTAGCCCCATTGATGACCTAGGTACATCGCAAAGTTAAGTGAGTAACGGTTTAAGCGAGGACCGTGGACTTCAAACTCTTCATCAGCAAGTTCTACTAGTCCCAGTGGGGAAATAGAGATGGTTAAGTCAGATGAGGCCGCTCTGTAGGACGGCGGAGAGAAGTCAAGATATGACATTACTTACCTTTATTCTTTTCTTCTTTTTTCTCAAGTGGCTTACGCTTCTTAGACTCAAACTTTTTTTGCTGAATTTTTTGTCTGCGGTCTTTTTCATGCGTCTCTGTAAATTGTCCGCCAAGTTCGATGTAGTGTTTATGCACCCATGCGCTGGCTCCAGGAGAAGGGTATGTTGCATACTTAGCGCGTGCTTGAGCAATAACCATTTGATACAACTTTGGATTGCTAGGCTTTTGCATTTCATCTCCTCCCTGGATAACCCGATAGCCCCCACACTAGTGTGAGGGCATACGGATGTCTGTCTAAATTAGTCGTTAACGACTGTTGCAGATTGACGCTGTGTGCGTCCGCCTGATCGAGTTACTTCTTCGATCTTTGCTGCTGAGTAGTCGTTCATTGTGCCGTGAGCAAACTCTCCAAGAAATGTTGGTGCTTCAACCCATGAGGCTGAACCAACGTGAGCACGCTCTGCCATTGTCTCGGCAGCAGACTTCTCCCATACTGGAGCATTACGGTTTGGACGACCAGGTGCTGTAGCAGCGCCCTGCATCATTCCCTTTTGAAAATCGTTTGGAACGTCTGTATCTGTAGCAATACCCTCTTCAAAACGGAGTGGGCCACGACGTGTTGTGTTAGCGGCACCCTTCATCTCGTATACCTGAGGTGCACGCTCTGGGAAGCGTGGTGCTGGTGAAATTGTCATTATGACTCCTTAAGGATGTAAACGGAAAGGCCTTTTCCTAGTACATAGTTTCCACCCTTTTTAAGGGGTTTTGTTGTTTAACTAAAAAACGGATTAGAAGAAACTAATACCTCTGGCATGACCAACTCTTGTGTAAGACTGCATGCGATAGCCAAAGAGTCTGCAAAATCGTCATGAGCATAGGTTTCGTCAGGTGCAGCGGCTGAGAAATTTGGCCCTTTAAACTGGACTTCCAAGTCTGTCATCTGTTGATAAAAACGCTTCCATGTGCGCAATCTGCGAGTTTTTGCATGGGCAGGCCATGTGATTAGTTTGCGCTGTATAAGCGCTTGTAAATGCTTCCATCGCTTTGACTGCTCAGATTGGCTAGAGGTAAGCGCTACAACGCGAGAACGTGGCAACAGGAGAGTCAAACGTTGGGCTACTGCGTCTCCTACACCGTTACCGTCAACACCTGCAACAAGAACATCGTAGTTGGATAAGAAATTAACGATTTGAAAGTATTGCTCTTCCCAATCTGCCCCTTGAATTTCTAACCAGTTTAAGATCTTATGTTCAAAGTAACCAAATTCATCTGGTCGATCCCAGTCAACCCATACCACTGTCACAACTGTGGAGTCAGTTTTACGTGCTGGGTCGATACCTACAACAACAGGAGTCTTGTGCCAAGACTTAACTAACTCTTGAGATGTATCGCCAAGTTCATCCATGATGGCAGAGGTAACGAACATACCCCGTTCAAGAAGCCACTTGCAGTTGTAAGACATTTGAAACTCATCAGAGTCCTCACCAATACGAAGCATTTCTTTTCGAATTGATCGTTCGTAGTTAGGGTTGTACTTAATGACGTCTTTCCAGTCCCATTGAAAGTGGTTCTGTCTGGCATTACGTCCAGTCTGTCTACGCTTGTTTAACTGGATGGCTTTGTAAAAGTTATTTTTGCTTGTCGTTGGTGTTCCTGTTTTAACCATAGTACCTGCGTAGTACGCAAGCATTGGGGAAATAGATTTAGATACAACAAAATCATCTGCTTCTTGGCACTCATCAATTACGATAAGATGGAACGACTTAGATTCGATCTTTGCTCGTGGGTTAGCAGTCATCATGGTGATGCTAGAACCAGATTTAGTAAGTTTAATTTGACGAGTAACACCGCCTACACGGGCAGCCTTATCATCGATCTCAACGTCATTCAAAATCTCAAGAGCACGCTCAGAGGTAAGACGAGTAACTGCACGTCCAAATAGGGTTTCAGCCTGTCCTTCGGTAGGAGCAAATAGCCCAACCATTAATCCATCTTTAAATTTTCCTAAAAGATCAGGGTACAATTTTGCAAGCCGTGGCAAGAGGATCATCAAAGTAACCACAGTATCGGCCACTGTTTCCGACTTGCCCGACTGACGTGCAGCCAATGCTGTGATCTCTTCTGCGTCATTGATGATGACTGATTCCATGATTCGTCTAGCCAAAGGCTTTTGGTATGGATGCAGATCGTGACCAACAAGTTCTTTAAGAAAGAGCATGATCTTATCGATCAACTTGTCTACAAACTGTTGAGATAGTTCATCAAGTTGTTCTTCTACATACTCTTCTGCTGGTTTTTCTTCTTGCAAAAAGAACTTTGGATTAATCTCCTCAAACTTGTCATCATCAAATTGTTCCATGATTACAAGGAGCGCCGTTCTAATTCTTGAGCGATAGCGTAAAACACTTCAGCGCCCAACTTTACTTCTCCCAGATCGTCTTTACTCTGAGTCCTTTGCCAACTGGAAATATGTTTGCCAATCGTGAACATCGACTGCTCCATCCATAGAACTAATTCTGGCGTAGAGATCATCGAGACTCTTTTCTCGATTCGACTTAAGGGGCGGTGTCCATCCCGCTTCTTCCGTAAAATCATTTTCTGTTACCATCCTTAGTCCGATAAGTTTATCAACTTCAACTGCGTCAGTTTGTCCATTCCATTTTCCCAATACTAACGCTCTATACCTAGGAAGTCTTAGTATTAGTGGAGTTGCTGTTCTGTACGGAGCCTCAGTCTCTTGAGTCCAACCACGAGTAACAACCTTCTTATTCCACTCATAGGGGAATCTAGTAATTTGTACAAAGTATTTTGATCCGATGTCGTGCGTTTTTGGCATTGTTATCCTATTTAAGTGGTCGTAACTTCTTCGGGCTAAGTGAGGTTTTTCCTGCTTTAGTTGAGCCATATCTCTTGCCGTAGTGTACCTGAGCACCACGACTAAACTTGTAAAAGGCTTTACGGGCTGTGGCTGAGATCTGAGAGACATCTGCTGGGCCACGTGGTTTGAAGTCTAAATACTTGTAAATATATTGTCCCTTAGATACACGGGCTTTAAATGCAGCCCATTCTGTAGGGCTAACTTCGTAATAATTATAAAAAGTTCCATCACGAAATACTACTGTGATTTTTTCTTCGTCCTCGTCGTATCCAGCGGCTACTGTTCGTGGACGGTCAATATTGGTGGTAGATGTAGGAACTACAGTAAGAGGTGCAGGAGACTCGTCCTCATCGTTCTGAGCGCCATATGATCCAGGAATAGAGGGATTGTCTTCACTCTCTGTAACATCTTCCCACTGACGCTGATAAGACAACTCTGCAGGAAGTCCTGCCATATTGTTGTAGTCATAGCCTGATTGCGTCTTGTCATAGTACTTCATGACGTCTTTAAGGCCAATGATCTCTTTAAATTCGCCAAACTCTCCAGTAATAGGAGCGGTAGGTAATCCTTGAAATGGGTTTTCTACCTTTGTAATATTTGAAATTGCGTTAGTTTGTGTTGCACTAAATCCGTATACAGAACCAAGTTGCTCTAGTGGGCTGCGTAGTTCCGCAGATGACGGCAGAGCCATGCGCGTTTTGCGCGAAGAACTACCACCACCTGCGGGACGACGACTAGGCATTAGACTATGATGCGAAGTAAGGTGTGATTGTTACAGTGTCACCGATTGCTGCAGATGTACCTGCGGCAGTGCCTTGTGCGTAGATTGTGCCCGCACGAGCAGCAACCTTTGCAGTAACACCTGTGATACCAGAGTGGGCTGTAATGTCTGCGTGTGTTTGTGCCCAACGAATGTTATTAGCGTCTGGAACAACGGTAATGGTGTGTGTACCGTTAAGGTCAGCATCGTATGCTGCACTTCCTGAGCCGTTTGTAAGACCAGCGATTGTTACAACATCGCCAACCTTGTATCCGTGAGCAGTTACAGTTACAGATGCAACGTTAGATGTAAGTGTAATTGCTGTAAGGGCTGGTGTAAATGCAGCCTGTGGAGATGCAACAAGTTCTGCATCTTGAAGGGCGTCTGTTGCATTTGCGGTTGTAAGACCGAGAACGTTTGGAACTACAACGTAGTCAACTCCGCCAGATTGAGAACCTGTGGTGTTTGGTGTGTATCCAGGATAGCCGTTCCAGCCATCTTCTGCGATGTTGTGTGAATCCAATGTGTAATCCAACTTAGCGCTGGTTCCACGGACATCGTTTGGTTGTAGAGGCATGTTGCCCCATACAAAATCTACTGCCACATTTCCCGCTGAATCGAGAAGGTGACCATCGTTATTCGTAGCCATTTATTTCCTCACAATCATGATTGGTTAGTTCAGCCTCCAAAAGTACTTCTTCGCAGTCGCGACATCTGAAGAAGCGTGTATCGTCTAGTCCAACGTGTAAAGAGTCCGCGTGTGATTCGTCGTATGCCATCTTTGGTTGGGCTAGAACTTCTGATGGAAACGGGCCTTGAGGGCTGTGCGCTCCTGATGGTACAGCATGTCCCTGTACCGCGAACTTGCGAATGACCTTCATTATTCTGAAGGTGTTGCTGGCGTTGCCTTCTTTGTTTTCGCCTTATTTGCAAGCGCTTCTGTGGCAGCGGCTGCTTCTGCAGCATATTGGTCAGTTGTACGAAGAAGTCCAGCAATCTTTCGTGCTTCTAAAAATGCAGGAAGATGCGGCTCACAATACGGAATTGACTTCTTTTTGCTGATGTCATAAACATACATTGCATCAGAGTTACAGTTTGCACACTTCATGGATATTGCTCCAATCCTAATTTAACGTCATAACCGCCACTCATTGGCCCTGGACGTGATGGGTCGGGGAATATCCCATCAAGTTGTGCTCTCTTCTCTGGAGAGATATCTGGATGATTTGCTACGGACTGTGCCCTGTTCCAAAACTCTGGAGGATACATTCCAAAATTACGAAGTATTTGTCCCTGAGTTTTAAGGTTAGGATTAGCGCTAGAACGAATAGCAAAGTCTAAAATTTTATGATCGATAGCACTGAGTGGAGGAGTCTTTGAGTTTACTCCTGCGTTAAAGTGCTCATACGAACTATCGTCGTGCGCTAATTGGCCAGCCATAGTTACTTCTTTTTAGGCTTGGTTCCTGGAGCAGTTGGCTTATTGCCGCTTTGCTTAACAGGTACTGGGGTTACTTTTGCTCCAGTGATTGGGTGGATCGCTGTTTTGTTCTTAAGTGTTCCTGGCATTGGTGCTCCTGTAGTTGATGGATTTATTGGTCCGCGCTTACGATACCCAGGCATCGGTGCCCCAGTGTTTTCTGGAGTAGGCGTTGCCCTGTGTACGACCTGCATCGTAGAGGCATCATCAAGTTTATTCTGCTTATATTTCTCGTGCTCTAAAAGCATTTTTTTATATGAAGTCTTTTTTGCGCCCCTGAGCGTGCTTTCAATTTTATCTACTGCCCAGTCTCCTGGGTTGATTGAAGTGATGCTCATAAGGCTATCTTCCCCTAGTTTGCAGCGGGAGTCTTAGTATTTGTAATGCAATTTTCAATGGTAATTAGGCGATCGCCCATCTCTACAAACGCTTCAAGCAGTTTGTCTTGTACTTCTATTACTTTAGACTGGTTTGCGTAGAGTTTATCTACTTTGTCTTTGGTGGTGCTTCCACCATTATTGCTAAGTTCGCCATCTAGTTTGTTAAGGCGTTCCATCACTCCAGGAACTCGATCACGTCCTGGAGAGGCTTCTTCGCCTTCCCAATCGCGCATGAAGCGCTCCATCCAATGCACCCATCGACGAACGCGAACATAACCAGGCTTAATAAGAAATCCTAGACTGACGAGACCGCCAGTGACACTGGCAAAAACTACCCAAAAAGTATTTGTCACTGGCAATCTCCTGAATCAGTTACTTGTTGTTCTGTGCAATTGTCTTTTCAGCATCTGCTGCAGCAGTTGCTACACCTTCAGCGACGACAGCCTCTGGGAGACCTGTCTTCTTAGAGATAATGTTAGCAACTGATGCTGGGTTCAACTTTGCAAGTGCTGGAGCAACCAAACCTGCTGCAAGTGCCCAAATGACTGACTTGTAGTCGTGATGGCCTGGTGTCTTCAACGTGATTCCGACGATACCGATAGCAGTACCAGCGGTTGCATATACGTAGTGCTCTACGAGAGCAAGATACTTCTTGTTCATGGATCTCCTAATTAGGTTGGTTAGTTCTTATCCTTGGGGTTACGAAGTCGAAATGTCGCAATCCACAAGAATAAGGAAATAAGCGTAGCATCGCCTACCACAGTTTTGGCGCTACCTGTAAGTACCAACCATGCTGAGAAAAGGCCTACAAAGGTCCAAATCTGGTTAGCAAGGTCTGCCAATAGGGATTTAATGAACTTCATTATGACCTCTTTCTAAATCGTGCAATAGCGCCACCTACAACGGTGACTACTAAGATCTTTTTGGCTTTCTTTCTTGTTACTGGTGACATGTCGTTACCAATGTTCTCCATGGCGGCAAATGTTTGACTTACCGCTTGGATTCCTGGCACTGCCGCTAATGCTCCTGTTACAGGGGTAGCAACGACAGGGACGGCAATGTCAGGAGCGTTAAATGCTGTTCCACCTGGTTGTCCAATAAATGTGTCAGTAGTAGTAATCGCTTCTGGTGGAATAGGTAGGCCAGAGCCTGGAGGAGGGGGTGGTGGAGTCAACTTTCCATCTTCCCCAATTACTTGTGGGGCAGTCTTTGTTCCAAAGAACTGAATACCACCATTCTCAACTCCTGGCTTATCCACCTGAATGTGTGGAACAAGTGCTGTTACAGGAGGAAGAACAGGTGTAGTGTCAGGCAAAGAATTAGGGTTATCAGGTATTAAGTTAGGAGAAGAAGATGTCGATGGGCTTGGTGTTGGCTGCGGTGTTGGCGATTCTTGGGGTGTTGGTGTCGAAGACGGCGAAGGAACAGGGGTTGGTTGAGGTGTCGTGGTTGGTGTTGGTGTTGACTGAGGTAATGTCGGTGATGGTTCTGGCGATGGCGTTTGTGAAGGGGTAGGAGATGCAGTATCAGTTGGTGTCGGTGTTGGCGCAGGTGAAGCATCGGAAGCGCTTGGAGATGGAGTCGGGTCAGGTGTCTGACTGGGTGTTGCGCTTGGAGAAGGAGTTGGAGTTGGCGTTGGAGTCGCTGCAGCCGCACGATCAGCAGCCGCTTGAGCCCTGGCAGCAAGATCAGCAGCAGCCTTGGCTGCGGCTGCATCCGCAGCAGCCTTAGCAGCAGCAGCGTCTGCCGCTTGCTTATCAGCAATTGCTTGTTGAATTGTGGCTGTTGAATCGGAAACTACAGTCGCAGCAGTATTAGCGTCTTGTAATGCCTGTGTCGCAGCATCATTTGCAGTAGACAACGTTGAAGCAGCAGTTGCCTGTGCTACTTGAAGGACTGTTTGAGCAGTTGCTTGTTGTGCAACCGCAGCATCGTAGTCTGATTGCGCTTGCGCTTGTGCAACCTGTTGTGCTGATAGTTCTGTTTGAGCGCTGGTCAATTGCGCTTGTAAATAGTCAAGGGTAGATTGATCTGTGGTTAATTGGGCTTGCGCAGCAGCCAAATCTGCTTGTGCTTGATTTAAAGCATCCGTGTCTGCGCTAACTGCAGCATTTGCGTTTGCTAAGGATGTTTGAAGAGACTGCAAAGTCTGCTGATCGTTTGTCAAAGTAGTTTGAGCAGCCTGAGCAGCAGAAACTAGCACTGGGTCTTTCACAGTTCCTGTTGTTGTGTGACTAAAGTTTTGAGCAGTAGGAGATGTAAAGTATTGGTTGTTTACAGCCCAACCTAAAGTTACTCCAGCACCACCACCATTTTCGTAGTAGTACAGGGTAATGTCTTGTGTTTTGTTGGTAGAAACGTCAAACGATTGGCTGTATGCGCTCCAGTTTAGGCCTTGATCTCTCCAGTTGTTAATGACAAGAGTTCCATTAATATAAAGACGAGCACCGTCATCTGAGTACACAGCGTATTTGATTGTGTTCATTGCAGCATCAGCCGTAATCTGCCCAGAAAAGATGATAATGACGTGGTCAGATAAACCAGAGTTAAGAAGTTGACCACTTCCCCAGTTGTAAGAGATTTGCGGAACTACTGTGGTTAGCACTGGTACAGCGTTTGCTGATGGATACGCAGGAGATGCTCCATTAGCGGCTGCATACACCTTTGCAATAAGCCCTGGTGCTTGGACAGTGCCAGTAACTGCAGAAGCATTAGCGGCTGCTTGAGCATTTTGAAGAGCGGTTGCATCCGTAGCAACTGTGGCTGTAGCAGTATCTACTTGTTGAGAAATACTTGTGAGTGTGGTTTGGTCATCAGCAACTAGTCCAGATGCTGCGTCTACAACACTCTGTTGCGTATCTACTGTATTTTGACTCGACGCCACAACTTGAGTTTGCGATTGAACTTGGGCAGTCGTTGTGTCTACAAGTGTTTGTGCTGCCGCAGTGTTTGCAGTTTGGACTGTAAGCGTTTCTTGTGCGGCTGCAACCGTGGCGGTTGCCGAGTCAACACCTGCCTGAGCAAATGGTACAACTGCAGCAGAAGCCTGAGCGGTAGATAAGGCGTTGTTAGCCGTAGCGATAGACGCAAGTGCTGCCTGCACTACAACGGTAGCGCTATCTACGGCGGACTGAGCAGTAGGAATTTGAGTAACTAAAACTTGTACATCAGGGATTTGAGAGAGTGTTGCAGTAGAGTTATCTACAGCAGTCTGTACTGTGGCAGTTGCTGAGTCGAGTATTGAGGAGACCGAATCCAATGTTACCGTGGACGTATCGAAAGAGGATTGCGGAGTTAGAGGCGCAGATTGAACAGTACCAGAGGGATCGGGCACAACTACTGAAGGTTGTGAAACTGATGGATCACTCGTTAGAACGGGAACAAGAGTTGACGAAGCGTTTGACAAAGAGTTTGATTGAGAAGAAGAGGAAGAAGTAGATGTTAATTGCTGTGGGTCTGATGGTTGTTGGGTTACTGTTGGTGTCTCTTGGACTGTACTTGGCGTGTTTAGAGAATCGTTGGTGGAAAGAGTTTGAGAAGGAACTGCGGAATCGCCAGGAGTAGAGTCTGCGTGAACAGGCATGCCAAAGGGAAAGCAGAACAATGCAATTGTTCCGCCTAAACTTGCTTTGATTATCCTTGTGCGTGCTTCAGATTGTGCTGCGAATGTACGCAGTGGTTTCAACTATTCCCCTCGGAATGTTAATTGCCTCAGTTAATTATAACGGCTTCCAATTTTTCTTCACTATGAAGTTTTCCCCACCAGAGTTTACAGACTCTCCCTCAATTCCTCGGCCAGGAGATGGCCATGTTACAACTGATGGATTTGCTATAGATTTTACTGTTGGTTGTACGTATTGAAATTCTTGTCTAATTCCACGACGTTGATTTACCATTAAAATCTTACGATTAAGTTGTTTACTCATGCTGGCGATCCTCCAGCAGCGCCAGCAGCACTTGCTGCGGCTCCGCCTTCACCAAGACCATTGGCAGTACCAAGACCCATCGAATCTTCAGCGTTTTCTTGTGCTGGCGTTTCACTTGCTTCATCTGAGGTAGAAGTTACAAGGTTACCTGCAGATAGTGCGCTTGTATATGCAGGGTACATTGTGTATGCATTACCGATTCCCACATAAGTTCCAGCAAGGCCTTCTCTCATAGAGCGGTGACGTTGCATCGCTTCGATGTCGTTGGCTTTTTCAAACTGCTTACGACTAAGATTGCTCACTGATGTTTCCTTCGTTGTAGTTTCCGTAATCTCCGTTTGGTCCGCCATACATACCGTTACTTACATGGTCAAACTGAACTGCAGATAGTCTGCTTGCTGGATGATCGTGCGAGTTGTAGTATGCAGTTGTGGTTAAGCGCGTAGGCTCATTGCTTGCCATAGTTAAACACGCCCTCTGGATCAAATACTGAGATCGACTTCAACACTAGGGGAGTACCAACTTCACGAGCATGATGCCCGCAAAAGAGCAATTCTCCTGAAACCAACTTTGCGCGAACCTTTGCTTGAGCACCGCATTTATCGCAGCGATCTTGCGCTGTAAAATCAACCTGGGACTCAAGTGTGGTTGTCATGGCTTTAGTTTGCCCTCTTTTTCCTCTGGTGTATGGGCATAATATGACCATAGACGCTTACACAAAATCATATTTCTGCGAGATATGTGGTACTAAGTATGTAGTACCATCGTTGGCTCGACATTGCGAATTAAAGCACTTACATTCGGAGGAAAATAATGGCGGTATATGAGTATTCATGCATTCAATGTGACACTACAGTAGACAAAGAGCGCAGCATCCACGATCCAGAACCAGAATATTTCTGTGAATCGTGTGGCTACGCTCTTGCTCGAGTCTATTCTCCGTTTGGACTTTCATTTAAAGGTGGAGGTTTTTACTCCACTGAAGGTCGTAACGTTTAGTTGTAGTCAGGTGCAATGACTGGTGGAACTGGTGCTGCAGTAGGAACTGCAGGATCGTCCGCTGCTGGAGCAGCAGGTGCTACAACTGGTGTTGCAGGAGTTGCATCTACTGGAGCAGCAACAGGTGCGGCTGGTGCAGCAGGTGCGATTGATCCATCAGCAGCAGAAATGGTCATATCAGTTCCTGCTTGACGTGCTTCGACTTGAAGATCAGCAGCAGTCTTAGCCTGAGTATCTACTGCCGCAAATGCTGCGTTAATTTCATCAAGAGACAACTTACCGTCATCCATAAATCCACGAGCCAACTTTTCGATAACAGTTGCACATGCAGTAAGTCCTGCAACAGTCATTGCCTTAAGAGTTGAAATGTGTGCGATAGCACCAGCACCGATAACTCCGAGAGCGCTTGCTGTGAAGGCTGCGACGATACGCATCAACACGTTCCAAAATAGTTTGATATTGTCTTTCATTTCAACCCCTAGGTTGCTAGAGCCCCCTCTAGTTTGCCTTTTTTGCGTCTATGCCTTCCTTGCGGAACATTTTAACATTCTTCTTCTTATCGTCATATGCCTTCTTGACTTCAAAATTAGGCAAGATTCTCTCTTCAAGAATGTGTTTCTTAACTTTTTTATCTTTTTCATCGTTATCGATGGGGCGCATATACAACTGGTCGTAAGGAACACCGTTCTTGTGTAACCAGTTCTTTGTGTCAGAGCGATAATGGGCTGACCGAGCAGTCAGAATGATGACGTCTCGTCCCTTTTGTTTTGCTTCTTTTGCCAGTGCAACCATGTGAGGAAAAGCGGGGGCATGATCAGCAGCCTGACGAAACTCATCGCTATTAATTTTATGTAATGCTTCATAGTCTTTAATATCTGCCAGAGTTCCGTCAAGGTCGAAGATAACGGCTTTTTTGCTGCGCTTATTGCGCCCAATCTCAAAAGAGTCGTTTTTATCCATTAGGCTATTATCAGTCAGCCTGAATGCCGATACTCTCTAAATACTTATCTTTCTCTGAAAGAAGGTAATCCTTAATCTCTTGCTGACGTGCTTCAATCATCTCTTCTGTCTTTGTAACCATATCTTGTTCTAATTCATCCTTGTGCTCGTTAAACTGCTCTACGGCGTAGTCCAGTACTGATTGAAATTTTGCGGCAGTAATCTGTGCCTCAGTCCAACGGTCTTCCGCTTCCTTATTACGCTTTGCAATAATCGCGTCTAGTTGGAGCGCTTGGCGCTCTTCAATCTTCTTTTGTCGGTTTGATTTATAGTAGGTTTCCATGTCGGTACCTTATCGTGTTTCTTGTACGTAAATACGTGTCTCTCCACCAGAGTAGACATCATACTCTTTAGCGGCGTCAATAGCGATCGCCATCTCTTTCTTTGCCTTTTCGATAGTGCTAAGGTCTTTCTTGTACAAAGAGCCTGCAGCAAAGTCTCCACCGCTACCAGATGAGGTAACACCGCGAATTTCACGGTCAAATGAGTAGTCCTCATCAACCCAGAAAACAACGCCCTGAACTGCAACGATAAACGCACCATCGTGCTGCGCGAACTCGCCATCGTCCTTCATGTCGTAGCCGCCATCAATAAATAACTTACGCATGGATGGAATAAATGTTCGAGCCATCCACTTGTCTAACTCATCGACAGTCATACGTGACTTGCGAGGCTTTGGTGCTTGCCAAGCCTTCTGCATCAAGTCCATACCGCGACCCATGCCACAACCAGCGATAAGAATGCCATTGTTGTTAATTACTTTGTCATTTGCCATTTGAAGGCGTTTGTATTCACTAACGGTAGATTGGGTGTCTGCACCCATGACAACCCATCCATCTCCTTGGATTGCGGCAATAGTAGTCAAGAGTCCTCCTCTAGTAGTCGAAAGCCCCCCTAGCCTAGCAGACTAGAGGGGCGTTCTGGTAAGTGTCCGATTTATCCTAATTAGGCGTTTTGAAATATCTCCGCCCAAGTCTTAGGGCCAACAATACCGTTTGAGTCCAAAGCATCAGATTGGGTCTGTACAGCCATGACAGCCTTCTTGGTAAGTGGGCCATATGAGCCGTCAGCGGTCAAATGGAGGGCTGTTTGGATCGCGGCTACGTTAGGGCCTGAATCTCCTGGTTGGATCGTTCCTGGGAACGGTGGAATGACTTTAGGGGCTGGTGTGGCTGGGTGTGAAGCGGCGGCTCCAGCATAGGCTGGACGGCCAAATCCGACCACGGTAGACCAGAGGTGGCGTGAGTTATTCGCCTTGTAGCCACGGACGTTAGAAGCGACTTCTCCGCCGTTATTTGGGCTGCCCTTAGGCTTGATGTCTGGAGAGGTGTTGCCCTCTACAGTGGTGATTGTGCCATCACCATTATCCTTGAGTACAACACCAACGTGTTGAATAGGTGATGTTGGTGTGGCATTTGGGACGAATGAGAAGTAGATCAAGTCACCAGGCTGTGGGTGAGCATTTGCAGCATCAGCCCATGTGCCTGCCTTCTTGAATGCCGCAGCACCGTTTGGTGTGTAGACAGTGTTAGGGATAGTAACGCCTGCTTGATGGGCGCACCACATCATGAATGAGCCGCACCATGGTTGGAAATTAGCGCCAGTAAATGCGCCATATGGTGTCTCGTTATCTTTTGGACCTTCAATAACACCAACCTGTGAAAGTGCTACTTCGAGGAAGCGAGCAGCAGTTCCTGGCTGTGCATTAGTTACTGGTGGAATTGGTTTTGGGTCTGCCATGGGATCTCCTTGTAGGGTTGAGCCTCAATTGTCTCAGTGTGATAGGTTTGCCACATGTCAAAAATAGTGAAATTAAGCAAAGAAGAGGTCAGAGCCTGCGCGGATGTAGCACTTAATCGCTGGATGATGAAGTGGGGATCTGTAGATCGCCCCAACTATGCAGGAGAAAATAAGATTAAATTAGAGCCAGAGATTGCCGCTAACGTCAGGTCTATCGTTGCTGAGTATGCCGTAGCCAAGTTATATAAGCAGGCATTTACATTTCCGTTCTATCCCAACGAAGAACACCCATTTAGACAAGATATTGCCGATGTCGGAACAAATATCGAGGTAAAGTCAATTCGCACACGTGATGAGATCCCAGTATTTCCTAAGGATATTCGACCAGGATGGTTGCTGGTAGGCGCTCGCGTACTAGATCGCGACTACTACTCAGAGGTAGAGGTATTTGGTTGGATTAAGATGGAAGATGTACAACGAGATGAATGGCTCTATGCGCCAGAAGGTTCGTGGAGAATTCCACTAGATCAGTTTAGTGACAACCCTATTTCGTAATTACTTTGCGATTTCGCAAATGCACTTGCAAGAATCAACAGTACAAACGCCGCTATCCATTTCGTGAAAGCATTTTGCGCAGGTGTACTTGACACTCACTGGTAAGTCCGATCACGCTGCGCCTGTTCAATTGAGTCAAAGTGCTTAACAGGGAAGAAGTGGTTCTTAAACTGTTCAGCAGCAAGAGCGATGCGGTGATGGCCGCCCAAGATCTGTGGCTTACGACTTGTGCCCATAGTAGGTGTCTCTACTGATACGTGACCTTGAGGTGCACCCTTGGCCTTAGAAACAGACTCAATAGATGATTCGGCACGGATACCTTTGCGAGCAAGGTATGGGCCGTTAAGATCACGCCATGCGCCACTGCGGTCGCGGTCAAACGCGTCCTTGCCGTAACGCTCGACACCTGTCATCTTAGATTCTTTTAACTTGCGATCCCATACTTCGTGGTCGCTCTCGCTTGCGAACACATTGTTAGGTAGCGGATTGCGATCGCCCTCAAATGGAGCATAGTGCTCCTTTAGTTCGCCACCAGTCATGAACATAGGCATATTGCCTTTAGCAATCTCGTGCCCTAGACCAAAGGCCTCCTGACGAGATGCCTGCCTCTTACGAGTGTACGCCGCAAGACTCGACTCTGGAGCAGGATTAGTCATTGGTTCATCTGAACCACCGATTGTCATCTGACTCCATGCCATGGCATAAGTATGAAACACGGGGCGCATTTTTTAAGCACAAATGCTCTCGCGCCCCCAAGTTATTTCTTCCTAGAGTGCAGTACGACCATAATCATCATCCAACCGCACGATGTCATCCTCACTCAGTACATCACCCAGTTGCACCTCAATAAATACCAGAGGCTCACTGCCTGTATTGGCAATACGATGCGCATCCCCCTTGTCAATCACGAAGGCATCACCCACCTGGCATGGTGCATCCTGATCGTTGAATGTCACCGTTCCTTGGCCCGAAACAATTACCCAGTACTCAGAGCGATGCTCATGTGTCTGATAGGAGAGTCGTTGGCCTGGTTCCACGGTGAGTGTCTTTACTTGGTGGTTTCCATTCTTATGGATGATTGTGTAACTTCCCCATGGGCGGGTTTCTGTCATTTGTTATCCTCTTGATTCTCTGGGGCGGTCTCTGGTGTGTAGCGATCTTCCAAGTAGAAGATATAGTCGGTGATTGTCTCGATCTCATGCACCAGTGCAGGATCATGGCTGACCATTGACTTGAGAGTCAGTAGTCGTTCTAGTACGAGTTTTTTATAGTCCATCTGGCTCATCCTGAATCGTGGCCTTCTTTAACTTCTTCTTTAGTTTGTCATTTTTCTTTTTGAGGCGCTTGTTCTCCTCATAGAGGCTGACTAACTCTTGCAGGCGGGCCAATTCTGCTGATGATGGCTCGATCATATCTGTCATGATAGGTCCTTCTCACATAGGAGACAAAATACTCTCTCTGATACTTGGCTGATTACTTTGCGGTGTAATCCTAGGGCGCACTCTACTTTGTGAAATAGATGGCGGTACTTTGTTGGGATTGCTAGGGCGATCTTTTCTCGTGTGCGGATCATGCTAACTCCTTCTCAATAGGTTAAGTACGTCTTCTACAATATCGCCAGAGTATAGGTGAGCATATCTAGTTCGATAGTTGCGCCAACTTCTACAGGCATCATCGGTGCAGGTTTCCTTATCGTGGCCCTTAATGGTAGGGCCATGGCTCATCCACATACCGCAATCGCAAAAATCCCCACCATGCGGGCCAATGCCCCAATCGGTGCTTTTTGGGTAACCGTGCCTATTACAAAAATCGCTCAAGATAACTCCTTCTCAATGGCTTGGATGGTAGGGCAGGGGTATGGCATTTCAATTACTGAAATTGAACAAGCCTTACACAGTTTGTTATTAGGCTTATGCATTTCCACCACTTTTTGAAGGGCAAAATAACTCTGCTGTATCAATATCCTGTGTTCTGTACCTGCATCAGACTGGTCCATAGAGTTGTGGTTAAACATCTTCCAGTAACGCTGTTCTAGTTTTGCTAGCAATTGATCGTGTGTCATGACTTCTTCTTCTCTGTGCCGTATTTGCCGAGTACCCAATCGACGTTCTGATTAAGGAGCGGATACACCAACTCTTTAGGGCCTCGTATAAAAAGGTCGTGTTGCATCAATACAGTAAATACTTGGAGGCGGACTTCTGCGATGAACTTATCGTCGTACTTCATAGGTTTTCCTTTGCCCATTCTTCCCAGTACTCCCAGAACTCAGTGATATCAAGTGATTGATCTGCTGACAACTCTTCAAGATATTCGAAGAAGTCATCATCTATCAGAATGATAGGCAGATCAATTAAATCGTTTGGTGAGTCATATAGATGCAAGACAGGTTTTACGGCAGCCATTATGGTTTCACTGTCTTCTCTAGATACTCGATGACTTCGCAGTCAGCATCGCATAGGTCGTTACTAATGATCTCGGCGACATAGGTAGATGCCACAGATTGTCTAATAGCCTGAACTAACTCTTCGCCCAGGTCTAGTTGCCAGTTGTGGTAGTTAGTCCAAGGTTTGCGCAGTGTGTATCCAAAGATTCTCATTCTCTTCCCGCCTCTATCTCTTGGCGTGTGATACGCCGTTTATATGTCCGAATACGATGGTGATTGGCGCAGACTATATCGCATTTGTCTAACTCGTCGAGTGTCTCTTGGATCGTGTTGTTGCGATACATCTTGGATATCTCGGTCAATTTGACGCCCCTGACATGGTCGGCGTCTAATACATAGTAGGGGTGCTTTCCTGGATAGCCCTCATCGCGGCAATCCTGGCAGCCCTTCTCTTCCTTGTACTTATTGACAAAGTCTTTGAGATTGGCGCGGTATGTGCGACTGCGCTTAATGGTCTTATCTTTTTGACCTGGAGAGAATATATAGGAGAGGCTGGATTTAGATACGCCGACTATCTCCTGTATCTTGCGGAATGACTTGCCCTCTTCTCTCAGTTTGAGAATAAGGGCGCGTTTTTCTTCTGGTAATTTCTTTGGCACTGGATCAACCTATACCAACGGTATAAACCTAACAGTACGAAACGCCGCTCCCAGGCCTGGACTCGAACCAAGATACTCGCCTCCAAAGGGCGATGTCCTACCATTAGACGACCTGGGATAGGAGAGTGATCCTAGCCCAAACTATTGGCGGCTACAGGTGTATCTGTTGGGGCAGTTCCAATATTGTCTGACTCAGTCCGCATATCCTGCATATGGTTTTGAAACTGTTCTCTAGAAACGTTTTGGGCTCCCATTAGTCGAAACTCAGCATTCCCTGCATCTGGCGAGGAGAGAGGAGAGATCCTCCAGTTGGAGCCTCACCGCCCAACTTCTTAGCGGCAGATTTTTGGAACTTATCGCCTGCTGAGGTACGGGTCTTAGAGAAGGTAGGTTTTGGAACGCCTGGTGTGGTCTCTGCATGCTCGTTAGCGGCGTTCAAGAGTTCAGTCGCCAATCCTTGGCGGCGCATCTTTGGATGGGACTCGATGCCCAAAATTTCACCTGTATGACTGGTCACCATATTAGCAACGTGCTTATCACCCTTAGAAAGGATGTACATATGAGGAGTCTGACGATTGAAATTTGGATAGTAGGTCACATGGTGCTCTGGCGATGACTGCCAGGCCTCTGCAACGGGTTGATCGGGGTGCTTTGCCAGCATATGGTTGTGGTGATTCTCATGGCTGAAGAATGCAGCAGGGCAGTGGCTACACGCCAGTGCTGGCATACGGGTGCGATTACCCGTTGTTACAGGTAGATCTCCGCCGTACTCGTCTTGACCGCTCATTTTACGTCCTTACAGGCCTTGCAGCCGCATTGTAGGGTGACACAGGGGCAATCTTCGTCAGATTGGAGCAATCCGCTGCCTTTGCACCACTCACAGGCTGTCATGAGGCTAGTTTATCAGGGCGCAGAATCTTTACGATTGTAATTAACGCTTATTTTTAGGGGTAAAGTGCTCGTGCTCGCTATCTTTATCGAAAAAGCCTAGAGAGTGGAGATGATCGTGGTACTCGTTATCGCTCATCTTGCCACGAGGTGGGGCGTCATTCTTTGCCCATGCGGGTGATTCAGGGGTAGATAGGCGACTTTCTGTAAATCTGACGTGACGATCCATGATATGCCACTTAAGGCCGCGACGATCGGTCTGCTGAGGGATCCACTTGCTCTTGAGAGGCTTACCTGAAGGGTAGTTTTCAGGGAACTGGTGGGGATTCAGGTTGCTCATAACCCGATTTTAGGGCTACTGCCTGGCTCTGTACCCCTCAACCATGCCTCAGACCTGGACCTTCTCGCCAGCGATCACGATTAACTGTGGGGGGTGCGGGGTCTGCCTGCATGTTTACACTTTGCACATCATTACAAGTCATGTACATCGGTGTTAACACACGCGTGAATGCGTGCCTGCATGCCTGCATGGTGACAATCTTGGTGACACGATCACTCTGCAGGCTCGGCTACTGTCGCAGAATGTTGCATGCCTGCATCGGTACGACCAGACGATCAGGTGTGCCACCCCACTAATAACAGATACGTGCATGCGTGCATCGTTGCATCGTTGTCGCGTTGCATGCATGTGCGAATACATCGGACAACTGAGCATGCAATCAATCAATACAACTCTGCATGCATTGCAACAGATCATCACGAATCTATCTCTCTCTTCTTATTCTTCTTCTCTCTCTATTTGATTATCAAACTCTGGAAGAAAAAACACTTGGCGCGATTTCACGCGATCACGTGCCTCACGATCGTTTAACTTTCAACTAACTAATTGAATCTTCAACTAATTTCATCAATCTACTCATATCGGACATTATGGACACGATGACTGGTCAAAGTTACTTACACCCCACAAAATATGCATATAAATCGGACATATCGACCCAATAAATGCGTGCGCCTATTTGACCTTGTCCTATAAATACGGAATAGTGCTCCTTGTACACACGCGGTAGCGATTAGATCAGGTCAGAATCCCCTAGGGGCACCGATCGAAATCAAAGCCAGAAGTGGTAAAGGGTACAGATACACAGCAGTTAGTCGGTGTAGTGGGCAACAGTCATTAAATCCCTAGGGAACTGACCCGCGTGACGAAAACCTGCGAGGGGTATCGAATTACATAGAGAACTCAGAACACAATTAGCGGGGCTGGTCATGGACTGCCATTCAGGTGCAGGCGGTAATCAATCCGACCGACAGAACAGTGACACCAGCCCCTACTAATTGCTCCCAGAACTGTCCATGACTCGATCGTGGGCGGTTCTGGTAGCAATCTGGTGCTATCTCTACATGAAGGGCAAATCCAATGACAAAGAAAAATACATCATGCAGTCAACATGCAATCTGCGTTTCCTCCGATAGCAACTTGCCAGAGTGCAAGTGCTGGTGTGCAGAGTGCCGTCAATACTTCCGCAATCTTCGGAAGGGTGCGTAATCATGGCAACACACAAACTCACATCCGATAAGGCGCGAATCGCTCGCGAATTCGCTTGGCAACGCGGTCAATCTACAACTGATGAACAGATCAAGGTTCTGGACACCATGATCGAACGCCTAGCAACTTCAATCTTCGGCAGTCGATCACGTGTTCAACGCAACGAATTCCTACGTATTGCGAAATACAAGCAACCTATCCAATCAACTGTCGAACTCTATGAACGCTATCTACGCGGTTATGTCGACTCATATTTTGAAGAGGTGGTCAACTAAATGGGACTCAAGGTTCAGGGCAAGATCAGGCGCGAGTGGTCAGCCGATCACGAGATCGTGGACTACTCCTACATCATCGACACAATTGACGATCTTGAGGACTTTATTGCGTACAACAGGGCATACCTCGTGTCCATGGAATTTATTGGGCAATTGAATCGAGAGAGCGAATGAGCAAAGACATATTCGGCTTCGAGTCAGCCATTCAGATCGATCACTTAACAGAAGATCAACTTCAGCAAGTCGCAGAGATATTGAAAGGATTGAAGTAAGTGGAACTTAACAACGTAGATCTAGCACTCACCAAA
>Ga0208380_1000092_pt1 | contig 26812 bp, 35 predicted proteins | sample CryBogCBE27Jun07_FD_184570 | JGI IMG/M metagenome (GOLD analysis project Ga0208380, IMG submission 184570) | Freshwater microbial communities from Crystal Bog, Wisconsin, USA - CBE27Jun07 (SPAdes) | ecosystem: Environmental > Aquatic > Freshwater > Lake | place: Crystal Bog, Wisconsin, USA... | reverse complement strand
ATAAGCGTTTGCTTTTCACTCTTTTGATGCCTGATAGACTGTAGCGTGGTATCAAGCTTCTTTAGCCCATCGCTCAATTTTGTTATTTTTTCTTGAAGATCAGTCGTACTTTTTTGTGTAAAGGATGCGAGTTTATTATTAATTAATTTAATTTCGTTGTCGTTATTGCTTTGACGAGTTTTATACTTTTCTCGTTTTTCTTCGCGCTTACTAACAGTTTCTTCTTGTTGTGTGTTAAGAATATTCAATGCACGCGTTGCTTCTTCATATCGTGTTGACAGCACATCAAAGTCTTTCTTTTTTTCAGCAATATCAATCTTAAGAAGAGCTAACATCTCACTAAACACACTGAGATTAAAAATATCTTCAATAAACCGCCTCTTCTCTTGTTTCTTTTTTGCCATAAACGGTGTTGTATTGTTTATGGTCATAATAACACAATTTTGAAATATTTCAGGTGTACAATTAAATTTCTGCATTATAAATGCATTCGTATTTGATATACTATCACGCGTCTTATCTTCACCATTTATTGTAATAAAACACTTAGATGGCTCTAATGTTCGTCTAATGACGATATTCTCGGTTTTGTCAAAGTGTTTGATGGTTGCACCCAAAACCACCTCGCAATTCTTCTTATTAATATTATTAATAATATGTTCTTTCTTGAGTTCACGTAATGTTTCACCAAAAACAGCAAAGTAAATAGCGTCAGCAATTGTCGATTTTCCGACACCGTTGCGTCTATCTTCCTTATCTTTATTTATTCCAGTAATAATGTGAAGTCCGCGCTGAAAATCAACCTCAACTGGTACATTACCTACAGACAGAAAGTTCTGTATTTTGACATTATTAAAATTTATATATTTCATATATTACAAGCACGCCTATACAAATCTAAGCAATACGTAATTATCTTACTCTTATTCTCAATATCAAGCACGTTTACAAATTCTTCTATTGTCTTTTGCATATCAACACCTGTCGTTTCGTAATTTTGATCATCTACTGTGATAGAATTATCGTAGAGTGAATAATCAACAGAAAATGAAAAAGGATTAAATGCATTCATTTTTTTAATTAGTGCTTCAATACCCGCCTCTTTTGCTTTCTTATCGATAACGAGTTTAATAATACTGTTGTTAACAAGTTTCTTTACATCGTCACCACTCAAACTCTTATGTGCAGTCAACTCCGTTAATGTTACTTTCTTGTGCCTAGGTGATAATTCATTTTCGTAAAATGAATATGTTTGTGATGGTATATCGAGTATATAGTATCCTTTAGTGCTACCTGCATCTCCAAAATCCATTTCAAAAGGATTTCCTACATATACAATCGTACCGTCTTTATATTTTCTTTCATCGCGTAGATGAAAATGACCGGTCATAACCAAATCGGCTTTGGATAATAGACTCGCAGATTTTTCACCATGGTCACACGTTTTAAAACTATTCATTTTAAAACTTTCAATCTCCAAGTGACCAAACATAATATCCACTTTGTTTATATTATCGATATCAGCACCCCATGGTAAGAATAATACTCTTTGACCAAATAAAGTAGTTTCTGTAGGTTCATCTATAACAGATATATTATTTCTACCGTTAAGGATAGAAAGTGAATTAACGTCGGATCGATCTTTATAAAAAGAATCGTGATTACCGACAATGCAGACAATATTAAAGTCTTTTAGTTTTTGCAAAATTTGGGAAGCAACGTGTAGTGTTGATACAGATACATCGCTGCGATAATGAAAAAAATCACCTAAAAAGAAAATATCGGTAATGTTTTTTTCTTTAAGCTCGTCTACAAACCAATCACACCAATTTAATGCTGTTTCATGCCAAACAGCAGAATCTTGATGTACACCTAGATGTAGATCAGAAAAGATTGCGACTTTTGGTTGCTTAATATTAATATCAGTCGTCATTAATTTCATCATCACCGGTAGGTTCTACATAGATATTGCCAGCACATGAATCGCTAGCTTCAATCATTAATTCCGTATATACTTTTTCTTTATATTCATTTATTACCTCATGATGTTTCTTTTCTTTTTTAATGCGGTTAATAAAAGCATGAAATGCAATTGTAGTAAAGTATGAAAATGGACTAAAACCAGAATCAATTTTAAATTTTTTGTTTTTAAGAGCTGAAAACATCTTAACTATAGCATCACCAACCATATCTTCTTTATAACTATAGTTCATAAAATTTGGCGCGTATGAAAGACCGTTAGCAATTTTATTGAGACTCTCTCCAAGTTTTATTGTAATATTACCGGTATTATAATAATTTTTAATTTCGTCCTCAAATTCTTTACTGTTAACGTAATGTACCTTATCTTTAGGTTTAATTTTTTTAGGTGTCTCAGGTACAACTTCAGCAATAAGTTTAACAGAGTCGACATTAAGTAATTCTGTTACAGCTTGATCTCCAAAAATTTCTTCTTGAGGAACATCAGATACAACTTCGTTAAGTAAAGCTACTGTCTTAGGTTTTGCTTTAGCTTTCTTGTATGGTTTTTTCGGTGAAGATAATGGTTTCTTTCTCATATAAAGCTTTGCGTTTTTCAGAATGTAACTCACTATAATGTAAGTTATCAGCAATATCAAATATTATAAGCTGGCTTTTATCTTTATGCAACCTAAGACCACGACCGATTGATTGTACAATTTTAATTTTAGCCTTACCACCGCAAGCAAAGATAATATAATGTAAGTTTTTAATATTAATACCTGTAGAAAATATCTTTGATATCGCAACGACTATTACATCGTTATTATCTTCCATTAGTTTACGAATACGATCACGCTCTTCAATTTCCACTTCACCACGTACAAAAAATACTTGTTTATCAGGAGCCGCTGTTTTTATAAAATTATACAGTAATTCGCCGTGCTCAATATAATCAACCATTACAAGTGCATTGTTTGTAAGTCTTGTACTTAACTTAGTTATTACTTTATTTCTAAAGGAGCTTGTCATTAACTTTTTAAGTTCATCACGATATTCAAGTCTCTTATCGTCTTTATGAATTAAGTTAAGAATAGTGATTTGTACATTGCTTACATAGCTATCTTGTCTTAAATCGTGACTATTTTTTTCAAAAATTACAGGTCCAATTTTGCCTATTATATTCCATTGATCGAGTGCATCTTCAGGCATTGTACCGGTAAAACCAAAACGATGTGGTGTTTTAATAAGCTTAAAAATATCGTTAACTTTATTACCTTTTCTTAAACGGTGACAGTTACTGACGAGCATATTATTCGCGTAATAATTATTATTATCTGCTACTTCAATATTATATACATCTTCATTATTTCGTAATATTGTGCGTATCTGTTTAATTTTCATTTTTTAAAAATTGGTTCATTGAAGCCTTAAGTTTAGGGTCGTAAAGATTGTAATCTATTTTTTTTGCATTTATATAAAAATATTCATCGCTAATAATAAAATATAAATATCCGTTTTGTGAGGCCCATTTATTAGCTGCTTGTTCTTTTAAAATATTATTTGGTGTATGTCTATTGCATTTAGGTTTTATTTCAAAAAGTCTTTTATTGTGTGTGTCTAAAAAATCGATAATATATATTTTTTCTATACCATTCTCATTAATATACGGTATTCTTATTTTCTCATATTCAAGTTTATCATTTAAAATATAAAATACAGCTTCCCACGAACTTCTAAACGGAATATTATTAATAATTGCCCTCGATTTGCACCAGGAATTGGTTATGCATGGTGTAAATTTACCTGTCGCTATGAGCTTTTTCATACTATCAGATATTTTTTTAGCAGTTGCTATTCTCGCTTCGGGTGTTTGCTTGTGTATTGGATTAAGAGTGCCGATCCGATTATCGCTTAACGCGCGTCTCTGTCTTTTACCTTCCGTAGTCTTAAAAAAAGCTTTACGTTTTTGACTTATTAATTGTTTTGTCATATTATTACGATGTGTGCCGATGCGTTGCTGCGCATTATATCTACACTGACATTCATTTGAGCAAAATACAGCGTAACCTTGTATCATCGAACCGGTAAATGCAGTTTGCTGGTTACAATATTTGCAAACACCTTCCATATCTCGTTTAATGTGCATATCGTAATACATTTGTAAGCTAACTTTAGGATGATTATACTTTAGGTGTCGGCTCTGGTATGATGATGCTTCTCCACATATTAAGCAGGTATGTTTCAAAATTTTTCTTTGCATATAAATATTTATAACGCAAGCGCATAAGTTTCGAAGATTTAACGCTTATTATATCGTCAGTTAATTCAAGCTCATCAGCTCTAACTATACCGCGTTTTGTGTATATCTTATGATTTGGTGTGACTTGTATAATAGATCCGTTTTCGAGTTCTATTTCTAAAAAATGTGTATAGGAATTACTTTTGATTAAATTCTTCCATATGTTAATTACAGGTTTAAACTCTTCCATATGTGTTTTATGATTATATGATTTAACTATATCACCTATCTTGATGTCTTGAATTTTTTTATATCCATTATTGGTCGTTATAAGTGTATTAGAACGCAAACATTCGTCCACAATGAGTAGATCAATATCTTCGAGCCAAGATATATCACTATTTTTACTCTGTAAGATACCTAGGTTTGCTACTATAACTTCAGAAGTTAAATCCAAATCATCATCACCTGTCCATTTAGAGACACTAAAAGGAACACCATAATCTTTAAAATCTTGTGTAGTCTGCTCTACTAACCCTCTATCTGGAACAACAAAGAGAGCCCTAAAGCTCCTTTTGTTAAACTGTGATTTATACAGTGTATATGTTTTAGTAAGCAGAGATGCTGACGTTAGTGTCTTACCTCCTGCAGTAGCTAAAATTATGGTACCTCTACCGGATCCTAAGCATCTTTTAACAATTTCCTCTTGATAATCTCTTAGCGGTAAATTTAATTTTGGTAAGTCGTAATTAAAATCGAGCTGTTGATGCCATGTATGGTTTGCTGGGTAAATTACCTCTTGTAATTCTTTACTACTAGTGATTTCTCCTACATATTGACAGCTGCGAATGTAGTCTCTTATAGGAAAATACATGCATGGCTCAAACCTACCAGTGGGTGTTATTGCGTAAGTGCGCGGTGGCATAAACCTACCATATCGACGCATAAACACGGCTGCTTCATTCTTTACAGAAAAGTGTTCACGTATGTCAGAAAGCATGTCTCCGGACAAAATACCGACTTTTTTCTTACTGTCATACGTAAACTCAATCATATTAGGTCATTTCGAGTTTCATAATCTCAATTAAATTTTTAATATCAAACGTCGCACTGCTTAAGGTCTTTTCAGATTTTTCTAAAAGCTCAATAATTAGCTCAGCTTCTTGAATTTTTGTATTAAGCTTCTGAATTCTACTGTGTCTATCTGCTGTTGAAGAGATTACAGGTTGAGTAAGCTTAACAGGGCTCGTGTTATTAATTTCGGACATTATTTCATTTTTAGCTGCATCACGTTGTTTTTTTAAGCTCAGCACATTCATACGCAATCTAATGAGTCTACCTGACCATTTATGTTTTATAGCAGGTAAACGCAGCTGGTAATCCTTAAGATTAAGTTCGTTAATTTTAAGATCTTCTTCAAGCTCTTTAATGATTTCCTCAAGCATTAATCTTAAATATATAGTAAGATAACAAAAAATCAAGATGAGTAAGTTTGACAATGCTTTTAAGGTTATTATGGAGGAATTAGCTAATTCTGCAGCAACTGCAATGGGTGGACCAAATGGTCAGCCTGCCGGTACGTACGGTAATCAATTCCCGTCTAATAATGATAATGGCTTTAATCCAGGTGATGCACGGTGGGCGTATGGTAAGGATGAATTTAAGATAGCTAAACCATCAAAACCTGGCAAAAGAGGTAAGACTAGCAAATCTTCTAAAAAACCTAAGATAAGGGTACAGCGTAGAAATTTAGGTCCATCGATGTAAGTTATCAGATGGACTTAGGCCATTGGCAGTTAAATGAAGGTGTTGTGGTTACCAGCGACTTTTTTGGTTTTATTTACGAAATCACCAATACTATTAACAATAAAAAGTATATTGGTAAGAAGCAATGTCATAGTAGACTTAAGCGGAAACCGTTGAAGGGTAAAAAAAGAAATAGAATTGACTATGTAGACTCCGATTGGCGTGAATACACAAGCTCCTCTAATGAACTTAACGAAGATATTGCAAAACACGGTAAGGATAAGTTTGTGTTTAAAATTATAAAAATTTGTAATTCAAAGTGGGCTCTTGCGTATTACGAAATTAAAGAGCAAATTAGCAAGGATGTCCTGATGCGTGAAGATTATTACAATGGTATTATAAATGTACGTATTGGCAGGATTCCAAAGGGAGAGTTGCAGTCATTTCGAGACCAGTTATAATCTGGTTATGATCCAGGAAATAACGCCTGTACAGTACAATTTTAAAATTATTGACTTTGAAATTATTTGTAAAGAAATTTCAAGAGTTGTAGTAAATGACCTGTTTTCATATGGTTTACTTGAAAAACACAAATTTTCACGAGATGTTAAAAAATTACTTTTACATCATACAATACATCAAATTTGTGAATATTTTCTCAATAAACATAAACGCACAGCTACTTTTATATATTTTGAAAAAACTGCATATAATACAGAATTACATGAAATTTACGGTAAAGATGTAATAAACGAATGGCTTTATCGTACAGTAGTTAAAATTAAAAAATTACTACCAATTCGAATTTTTATGGGTAGTCTACCATTTGGTACTGTTAAAGCACAGATTGATGAAAACACAGGAGATGGCGTTGAATTCCTTCAAAATCTTAAGATTCATACCGATTTATATAACAACGATAAATTTACATTTAGCTATGTCAAACTGTATGCTACACGCCACGGTTTGACATTCCTTAGCAGAAAATACTTCAATCAATTAAAAACAAAAAACCTATTATTTGCATAAATAATTGTGTGAATTTTATTGATCGAATTGATAATTATCTTTCTCTTTTAACCGAGCAAGATCCGGGAGCCCCTGAAGATGCAACAGCTCCTGATCCTAATGCTGCGCCAACAGCTGCACCTGGTGAGCCTGCAACAACAGAAGTTGCACCAGAGGGTTACGTGGATCTTGTTAAGTTGTTAGTAAAGGCAACCGCAATGAATTTTCCGGAAGGTGATTTAGATCAGCTTTATCAAACAGCAGTGACAAAGGAAAACGCGTTTGTAGTAAGAGATGCTGTAAAATCTGCTATAGCAACACATGAAGGTGATAATATGACGCGTTTAGATAATCCTAATTATAAAGCTTTTATTAATTCCATTAACAAAAATAATCTCTATTTAAAGCTCGATAAGATAAAAAATATTATAAACAATAGGGCTTAATAATATGTATAAAAGTTTAAAAGACGTCTATTTTAATGAATCTTTTGCACAACCGGTGCCACCACCCTATATGCGTTATGTACCGGTTAACGTACTCAACGAGGGTGGTGCAGGTGGTCATATGACACACCCTTACGAAATGGCCGGTGTTAATAATGGTAAGGATTTAATTAATGTTTTTGAAGAAGCTGTTAAGGCTATTAAGTCAGAGCGACCAGCTGTGAAGATTGACGGTTCAAACGTTTCTATTAAGATTGCAAGAAATCTTGATGGTAGCATACGTCTCAATTCTGAAGGTCATATGGAGTTCGGTGTTGAGCGTGGAACAAAAAATAATGAAGATGATATAAAAGGTGTGACGCTTGATAGACTTGGTTCAAGATTTGTTAATAAGAAAGATCCTACTCAAAAGCATGGTTTGATTGAAGCAGGTAGTATTATTTTAAATATCTTTAATACAGCGCTGCCTTCAATTGAAAGCGATTTAAAAAAATTAAAATTCTTTGGTAAGGAAAAACAGCACTTCTTTAACATGGAGTATGTATACGGTCAAACAAACGTTGTAGGATATGATAGAAACTTTTTAGCCATTCACGGTGTCAATGAGATCGATCTAGCTACCAGAAAAGCGCGTGAAGTTAATTATAATAGAAACGCATTAGAGGATGTTGTCAAGAAAGTGCGACCTATTGCTAAGCAATTTGGTTTTGATGTATATAGTTCAATACCTGCTGAACTTGAAGAGGGTACAGAAGATGTTGACTTCAGTCCTGCACTTAATTCCGAATTAACAGTTTTATATACACCAGATCACGCTGTTACAAAGAGACTTGCTGCATGGTTAAGTGAAGCTCGCAGTCCAAATGGTAAAGTAGTTACTCTTGTCGACAATATGAAGGTAAGTCCTTTTAGTAATAAAAATTATAAGAATGTTATCGGTCGTGTCCCGTTAAACACTGTTATTAAGGATAATAATGATGTAACAGTAAAGATAGCTGTCGATGGTGCAGTGTTCGTTCAAGCTACTATTCTTATGGGTCAGATTCTTAAAGGAGCTTTGTTATCTGAGATCGGTCACCTTAATAAACATGAAGGTGTAGTTGTTCGTAATTTAGTGTTTAAGGGTAAGCCAGTTGGCATACCAATTAAATTCACAGGTGACTTTATTATTGGTAAAGAGCAAGGTAAGTTTGCAAAAAGCCAAGATAATCAAGAATATGGTAGTCCTATAATACCGACTGCTGATCGTTATAATACCAGTCAAACGCTCGGTAATGGTTCACCGAGTCTTTTAAATACACCGTATGGTGCAAACGGCAATCAAATGAATCCTGATTCAGCAGCTTTTGATAGAAGTGTATAGTATGAAATTCGATCGATATGTACAGCTTATATTAGAAGCAATCGATAATGATAAATTTCTCGTTTTAATTCCTGGTGGATTCAAACCACTTACTGCCGGTCATATGCATTTAATTGCGAGTTATAATAATGACCCACAAGTAGCTAAAGTCCTTGTATTAATTGGTCCAAAAGAGCGTGATGGGTTTACTCGTGAGCAAACAATGAAAATTTTTGGTTTGTATGAAATTGAGAAATATCATAAACTTGCTGTAGAAGAGACACCATATAATAACCCAATGCAAGCTGCATTTGAGTTTTTAATGAACGATTCTCGTCGTAATGAATACAAAAGTTTAATTTTTGGAATGGGTGCTTCGGATAAAGGCGGTGATGAAGCTCGTTCCTTTTCGTTTGAAAATTATTTTTCAAAAAACCCTGATAAATTACCGAAAGGATTTAAAGTCGGTGTACCACCTATCATTAAAGCTAAGCAAAGCGGTGGTAAAGAAATTTCAGCTACTGATTTAAGAAAAGCTATTAAGAGTGGTGATATAGCTACAGTGAAAGAAAATATTCCAGTAGGCGTTAATGTAGATAGATTTTTAGCTATTTTTAAATAGTTTTTTTACGCTTCTTAACTTCTAAAGCTCTAACGCATTCAAGAAGAACCTTTTCGACCGTCTTTACGGATTCATTACGTACAACTCTTCTAATCTGATTTATAATATTTTCACCACCACGGTTAATACTATTAATTAAATCACCTTCTGTACCTTCTTCTACTTCTTCATAACTGCCCTCTAGTTCTTCACGATATTGTTCATAATCTTTATAAGCAAAAATTGAATTCATTCCTTCATAGGCGCGACTAACCTTATCTGTAAACCATGCTGCTAATTCTTCATTATCGTCGATAAGATCGTGCAGCATATATGACATTTTAGCTATTCTAAAAAGCTCCTGCTTAGCCATACGTGCATTTGATTCTTCGTATTCTGCACTTCTCTCTCTATCATCATATCCGCTATGAGCCGGTTCATCGGCGAATACCATATCAGCTTCCTCTGGATGACATTTACATTCATCTTCCGGTTTGCCACAATTTGGACATGTATCGCATTTATCACACGATGGTGAAGGTAATATTGTGTACGTATCTGCTCCTAATCCGACAGTACTTTTACCATTAGGTCCTAATCCCATATCCTCTTTAAAGATACGTTGATTATAAATTTCATTTAAAAGATTGAAGTCCTTAGCAAACATATGTAATTATTTAGTCTATAAGTACATAAATAATTGTATGTCATGTTTATTTGAATCACGCTTTATAGAAGTGTTAAGTGAGAAGAAGGGTCCAAGCTTATCAATAAAACGCGGCGAAAAATTACCCGTTAATCGTGGTGGAGGTCTGACTGCTAAAGGTAGAGCGAAATACAATCGCGCTACTGGTTCACATCTTAAGGCGCCTGTCACCGGTAAAGTTAAGAAAGGTTCTAAGGCATCAAAGCGCAGAAAGAGTTTTTGTGCACGCAGTAGAGCTTGGATTCCAGCTGGCGGTTGTGCAGGTAAAAAGACACGCGGATGTGCCGCAAGGAGGAGATGGAAATGCTAACGTTTAAACATTTTTTTACAGAAAAGAAAGTAAAAAGAGATCGCTGTCTTAGAAGAGCTGACTCCGTTTACGGTAAAAAAACATCTGCATATAAATCAGGCGCTGTTGTAAAGTGTCGTCAAGGTAAAATTTGGAATAAAAAATGAAATTTGATAATCTTGTACAATTACTTATTGAGGATTTTTCAAAAGAGAAAAAGCAAGGCCTTCACGGATGGTTTTCTCGTAATCATGGTCATGGTTGGATAGACTGTAAAACAGGAAAGCCGTGCGGTAGACAAAAAGGTGAAAAACGTAAAGGTTACCCTGCATGCCGTCCAACTAAATCAATGTGTAATAGTAGAAAAAGATTAAAAAAAGGATCTAAGCGTATATCTTGGAAGAAAAAATAAATTATGAAAACATTTAAGGAATTTATAAAAGAAAGATCGGTTGGCTCACTTGATAGACCTGTATTAGGCGTCACAGAAATAATCGATATTGAAGGTATTGGTGAGGTTGAAGCTAAAATTGATAGCGGTAATGAAGCATATAACGTATTACTGGGCACCGATATTGATCATCACGGTCATAAATGTACATTTACTACTGTCAACAACAAACGATTGACGCTTCCATGTGTTGGTAAGGTGGATATTAATATAGGAAGCGGTAACATAGAATCTAGGCCGACAGTTGAATTAAATTTTATTTTACAAAATAAAAAATATACCGGTATCACATTTAGTCTCGCAGATCGTACACAAAATGATCAACCGGTATTAATTGGTGAGCCGTTTGTTAAGAAGATAAACGCTCTTATTGATGTTAAACAGGGAGATTAAAATAAATTTCTATTTTGTGCAAATTCAATAAATTTATAAAATTCTGCACGAGAGCTGTCACCATTTTCTAAAAATGCGCCAGACATTCTTGCTGTTCTCATTGTTGAGTCATGTTTAATACCGCGATTTGAACAACAAGTATGTTTAGCTTCAATCATAACAGCGACACCTGCATTGTTTTCACATACATTATCAATAAAACTCGCAATTTGATTTGTTAAATTTTCTTGAACTTGAGGCCTACGTGCAAACCAATCTACTATTCTATTAAGCTTACTTAGTCCGATCACCTTACCGTCAGCGCGCGGAATATAGGCAACATGTGCGTACCCTGTAAATGGTAACCAGTGATGTGCACAAAGACTCGTTAATTTAATATTATTTTGACAAACCATTCCGTCGTATTTATCAACATTATCAAATGCAGTAATTTTTGGTGGCGGTGTAAAACATCCTTGACAAATATCATACATATATGCTTTTGCAACCCTTCGTGGAGTATCAATTGCATTTGGATCGGATTCAAAATCAAATCCTAGGGTGTTCATAAATTTACCAAAATACTTAGCTGCAGCCTCAACACGCCTTTTCATTTCTGTCTCTGTTAGTACAATATTATTATTAGAATTTTTAAGTTCAGTCATATGTTCTATATTATTGTAAAATAATAAAATTTCAACTTTTTTTTAAAAAAATAAAAGCACGAAAAGATGGTGTTGACAGCATAAATATTATTATATGAATAATATAAAATGTCTTGAATGCGGTAGAGAATTTAAATTCTTAAATAACACACATCTTAAAAAACATAATTTAACAATACAAGAATATAAAAACAAATGGAAAATTAAAGAAAAAATAGTTAGCGATGATTTAAGAAAAATTAGAGGTAACCATACGCGTGGCAAAACGTATGAGCAAATACATGGTATCGATGAAGCTAAGAGGCTAAAGGAGATAAGAACAATACATTCAAAAAATCAAATGCGTGATATTAATCAAAGATTATTAAGAAAAAAAATTTGTGGAAATTGGGTGAATAATGCTGATGAGTATATAGCGCGGATAAACAAGATGAAACTTGCTTATCAAAATTCTGATATAACGAAACGCAGACGTAGAACGTTATTAGCGCGTTATAATACATCTAATACTCTTGGTATACAACCGAAATTTTCAAAAATGGCTTATAATTATATCAAAGAATATATTAAACAAAATAATATTAATGAATCATGTTGTTATTATGCTCGCGGAGGTATTAATAATAGAGAGTATGTTTATTTTGATGCTGAAAAACAAAAACATATTATGTATGATTTTGTTGTTATTAATCCCGATACAAAAAAAATTGAATTAATTTTGGAATATAACGGTCCATTTCACTGGACATTAAACGATGTTTTAAGAGACCCAAATAGTTTATCAACCTGGTTTAAAACAAATTCAATAACTAAATTAGAGTCATATAATCACGATCAATATAAATTAGATATTGCCAAAAAAATAAGCAAGAAAGTAATAGTATACTGGTTACGCAATAACTATATAGAACAGATTAAATAACTTTCAACAATAAATATTAATAGTGAACTTTAAGCTTTTAATAGAAAATAATCTTAAAAAACTTAACCTTAAACGCGTTCGTATTAAAGTAGATCCAAGTCTTGTCTTTCAGGCTGAAGATCTATCACAATGTGATGGATATGAGGGGTATATCTTAGCAGAAACTGGTGATGTACCAAAAGTTTTAGTAATGTCACCTGATGGTATATCATCTGTAATGGATGTACCACAACAGTTTTTGCAAATGCTTATGTCGGATGAAGAAGAGCAAATATTAACAGATTTTAAAGTGTATGTATGTAAAATTTGCGAACTTGATACAACAACACCCGAGGCAGAATTATTCCTAAGCGCGTCTACAATGGAAGAAATAGAATCAATTCTCAAACAGACTGGTTTAACAGATGAGGAATTGAAAGTTATATATAGAAATTTTATTATAAATAGTGATAATATTGTAAATGAAAGTTTATTTGGTGATTTATTAAACAAAGCAAAAAGTACAGCAAGTAATGCTGGTGCTGCTACTTTGAGATCTGCTAAAAATCCAACCGCTTGGATAAAAGGTGCTAGTAATGTAGTTAAAGGTGCTGGTAAAGTTTATGGTGCTCTTATCGGCAGCAAAGGCGGTGAAGCTATACAAAATCTTGGATCAAAATTAGATAGTGTATACAAATCTGTAAAGGATAGAAATATTAATCAGGCTATTAAAAAACTATCACGTCCACCGGATGGCAAAGATCCAGTTGCAGGTGATAAAGTAGTATTGCAACTTCCAAGTGTGTTCGGTGATAATACTGTACAGGGTAAGATTACAAATGTACAAGGAAATTACTTAACAGATAAAGCTTCACTTATAACAATTTCTATCATACAACCAACAACTACGAAGGAAAGTAAATTTTTAACAATTGTTAATAATATATTAACAGAGGCACGAAACCCGCTACCAGTACATTATCAAGATCGCGCAGCAAATAGACCACAGGGAGGCGGTAGACGTCCAGGTGAATTATCACAAACACCAAATGCTATTAAAAAGAGACAAGCGCGTGCTGATGCCAAAAATCAACAACAGCTAGAGCCTGCAGAACAAGCACAACCAGAATTACCTGTAGATCAAATTGTAATAACAGATACCGGTGATGCATATGTCAAAATAAAATATTTTAAAAATAAACAACAAATTCCCGATCCAACCGCTATATCCAATAAATGGCCTGTAGCTGTAGGCCTACATAAAACTACGACTCGTACATGGATGATCAATACTGATACTAAAGATGATAAATTACAGACTTTTATTAGTGAAATTACAGCTACGTTAGCTAGACCGGATGTAAAAGAAAAGTTTAAAGATATCACAGATCAAAAAATTAAACAACTATCACAAGCTACTTCGAAAGCCGCAATTAAAGGTATTTTAGGCCTAAATGATGCAAGATTTAATGAGTTATTAGGTTTTTGGTTTCAACCAAACAAAAATACATCAAAACCAACGGTTGCACAGTCTGTAAAAACTACACCATCTAAATAATAGTATGCCGTATAATATAAGAAAAGTCAAGGGTGGATATAAAGTTTGTAAAAAAATCGGTAATAAAAAATGTATGCCTGGAAAGTCAGCTACAAGAGAGATGGCTAAAAAGCGTATAATAGCTGCGAGTATAAATGAAAGTTTTAATGATGCTATTAATCGAATTTTAAAAACTTTGAGCTAGACAGTTGCATTTTTTTGGTGGTGATTAAGTATACTTAGATTTGGATGTGAGCGAACGTATCGGGGTATGGAGAGCCAAAGGCAACCACTATACATTTTCCATCTATAGTTGCAACTTCTAGCGTTTCTATTATAATTAACATATATGAGTAATTACCAATCTACCAAAGTTATCGAACTTGGATCTTGTGCATTTAGACAATTTGGAGCAAATCACAGTCATTGTCATTATATTCACGGTTATCAACTTAAAGCTAAATTTTGGTTTGGCGGATCTAAATTAGACGAGAAGAACTGGTTAGTTGACTTTGGTGGTCTTAAAGAACTTAAAGCAATTTTACAGAATCAATTTGATCATACATTATGTGTTGCAGCAGACGATCCTTGTTTAGATTTATTCAAACAACTCGAAGAGCGTGATGGTTGTGTTCTTCGTATTATGCCAAATGGAGTTGGTATCGAACGTACTGCAGAATTTTGTTTTAAGATGGCATCAGATTGGATTAAGAAGAATTACGGTGACCGTTGTTGGGTAGATAAGGTTGAGGTTTTTGAGCATGAGAATAATTCTGCAACCTATAGTCAGTCAAGAACAGCAAATGATACAACTGATTATAGTGCAACAACTACAACAACTAATACACATTCAGATACTGTTGTTATCCCAGCTCCTGTTTATGCAACTACAGAAAATACAAATTCAACTGTAGTAAAGCCAACTGAAACACCTGCTTCAATTGAAATACAACCTCTACCTGAAACACCATCACAACCTCAAGGTGTAACAGTCGGTAGAGGTCAGGTAACCCAGGGATGGTCTAATCCGTTCGGTGGTACAAGTTGGGGTGTGTAATGAATTCTGAGTATATGCAACAAATTTACGGTGGTGAGATATCTGACTACCTTAAACCAAAATTCGTTGTACAAAATGAAAATGTTTCGAGTTTTGATTCAACTGGAGATATAACCAACATTTACACATCTCAAGTTCAAAACAAAGGAGCTATTGATACAAGAGGTTTACTAGGTCCTAATATTAATTTATCATCTTTAATTGATCAAAGACCACCTGATCCGATGCAGCAAATGCTTAATCAAACATTAGCTAAAATCGCACAAGATCACGGTTTAGAAAGTGAACCCGGTATTAGTAAACTTAATACACCTGAGCTTATCCTACCAAAAGATCAAACATCCGATGATATTAAACAAGCTCAGGATAGTGTAATAGCGGCTTTAGAAGAGCTTAAGGCTATGGGTGCTGTTTAACAGACATCGTTGAATGCATGATGTCTTTAAACACATGCGTTACATAACGACAGAGCTCTGATCTTACGATATGATCTTCTGTTAATTCTACACACTGAATACCATGATTGCGTGCATCTTCATTGTCAAACGCTTTATAAACGGCGTTAAAACCTGATTTACCATGAGGTAGATCAGATTGATCAGGATCACCGCATATAATCATCTTACTGAATTCACCCATACGTGTAAGAAGAGTTTGTAATTCACGAACAGTTAAATTCTGACTTTCATCACAGCATATAAACTTTACAGCAAAGTGTAAGCCACGTGCAAAGTTAATAGGGCAAATTGTTATTCTATTATCCTTATGTAAGCGGTGAATTTGCGGTTCAATAATAAGTTCGGAAAACTTTTCATTAAAAGGTGTCATATATACATTAACCTTTTCATTAATATCACCTGGAAGATAACCGAGTTTTGAATCCGAACTTTCAACAGCAGAACGTACAAGAACAATATCTGATACTTTCTTCATATTAAGAAGTTGTAATCCAAGATACATAGAAAGAATTGTTTTTGACGTACCGGCTGGACCTTTTAATATCATAAGCTTTGTTTGCTTATCGAGAAAGAGATTAATAATCTCCTTTTGCTTCTCCGTCCACGGGAGCTCTTTGATATTGAGAGTAAAATCAATTTTATCTCTCTGGGCTACGTATGGTGATGTGTCAGAGGGTTTGTCAACCGTACTGGCACCCGATGGTGGGGCTGCTTTCGCAACCTTCTTCTTTTTCATCTATAATTATTTAATCAAATTGAACCTTAATTAACGGCGATAATACGTTAATGACTTACCATTTTATACAATATAGTTTCATTATATTGTATAAATAATTAAATGAACAATGATATTGAAAAATTATTACATAATTGTATACAAAATAATATATCGCTTCAAAAACAAGCTATCAATGATAATAAAAATGCTGCATATTACAGTAATCTTATACACAGAAAGTATAAACAATTTTTACCTTTATTAGATAAATTAAAATTGCAACTGAAATTAAAACAAATAACAAAATACACTACTGCACGTGCTAATAATTACAAAAAAATATGTATATTAATTGATAATAAACATACTACCGCAGAAATTGCGAAAAAACTTTCAATATCTAAACCTACTGTACTTAAAATTATACGTGAAAATAACGATAAAGTCATTATTAATAAAATAAAACAAATAAACAATTATTCGAGAGCTAAAGGATTACTTAAAGTTACCGGTCATCAAAAGGGTAAAACATACGATCAAATATACGGTATAAAAAAAGCAAAAGATATGCGTAAAAAAAGAAGTGAGTGGTTACGCAGAAACAATATTCGACGTTTTGCAAAAAAAATTAGTAAACCACAAGCATTGCTTTATAATATTGTAAAAGAACACTTTCAATCCGCAGAAATTGAGTATGAAATTCAAATTAATAAAAATAAATCTATATGGTTAGATATCGCCATACCTGACAAAAAGATCTGTATCGAATACGATGGCATATATTGGCACGATATCAATAAAAATACTATATCTCTTAAAGATGATCAACGGGATGCTCTTTTAAGAAACAATGGATGGCAAGTGTATAGAATACGTTCATATAAAAATTTAAACGAAGAAGAGTTGAAAAGCGAATTTTATAAATTACAATTGGTATAATGAACGAAAATAATACTTTTGAACTATCAGAACATTTTTACTCTGTGCAATGCGAGGGTATTAGTACTGGTGCACCGGCGTACTTTATAAGATTAAAAAATTGCAATCTTGCCTGCGGATTTAGTGGTAAGGCTCTTGTTGAACTTAAGAGACAGGTAAATGAAATAGAAGGTTATATATCAGGTGGTAATGTTGTCGGTGACTTACAACAACAAGGCGCTGCAACGTGGACATGTGATTCCGCACCTGTCTGGCTAAAAGGTGCGCATACCAACTTTAAAGAGCTCATTGATTCTTGGAATGAGCAAGGTATTTTTGAATGGATACGCACGGGTAGAATTCATATGATATGGACAGGCGGCGAACCAACAATCCCTAAACATCAAAAAGCGATTGCAAGCTTCCTGTATGATTTTAAACTAAAATATGGTGCAATTGAGTCTTATAGTGAAATTGAAACAAACGGTACAATTTATATTGAGGATGATTTATTCAAACACTTAAATCAAATTAATTGCTCTGTGAAGCTTGCAAATTCTGGCATGGAGCGTGATCGCCGTATTGTACCCGAGGCGCTAAGACGTATTATGGAGCATGAGAATTATTCATTTAAATTTGTTGTGAGTACAGAGGATGATTTTAAGGAAATTATTAACGATTTTGTAAAGCCTTTTGAAATACCGTTTGAAAGAATATGTATGATGCCAGGTCTCGATAGTCAAGAGGACTATCATGAGCGAACACGTTTCGTATTAGAGATGGCAAAAAAATACGGTTACCGCGGACTGTCTCGCTTACATATTAGCGCTTGGGATCGCGCGACAGGCGTTTGATATTTATAACAACCGAATTAAATAGATAATAAATGAGAATAGCAATCATAGGTAGCGCGTGTCAAGGTAAAACCACCCTTGTTAATGATATAGTCAAAACTTGGCCGGCGTATAAAGCTCATGAGTCAGGTTATCGTAAGGCTGTAAAAAAGAAAAAACTCTCTATTAATAAAGAGACAAATAAAAAGACACAAGAAGTCATTTTAAAAGAATTAATTAAAGATCTTAATAGTTATAAAGAAGGTGATAAGGTAATATTTGATCGTTGTCCATTAGACAATATTGTTTATTCATTGTGGGCAGAAGAGAAGGGTACATCAGATATTGACAGTAATTTTATTAAGGAATGCATACCTCTAGTACAAGAGAGTATGCATAAGTTGGATATTATTTTTTATCTCCCAATTACTAAAGCTGCACCAGTTATTCCTATTCCTCGTGAAAACCGAGAGGTTGATTATAATTTTATTGGTGAGATTGATAATATCTTTAAAGCACTTTCACACCAATATTATAGAACAGGTGCATCACCATTCTTTCCAAAAGAAGATAGACCGCCTATTATTGAAATATTTGGTACACCTGAAGAGCGTATTGAGATGATAAGATTATATCTCGATGATCACGGTGATTTAGTAAATGACGAAAACAGTGTATTAAACACTGAGAATCTCGATCTTATTGAAAAATTATTAAGAGATCATCAAGAAATTAAACTTGAAGAAGAAGAATGGGAGAAATTTAAAGGTAATATAATAGTTCCACCGCCTAAATAATGGTGTGAACAGCTTTAATAAGCATTTTAAATTAATATTAGAAGATTTGGAAATGCCAAATCGAATTGACGTTCGTAAACGCATTTTTTATCCAAAAAAATTACGTGGTTTACTTTCTAAAGAATTTATAGAATGCTTTAAAGCTGAGCGTAAACGTTTGATTGAACAAAACGGTATGAGCGCTAAGCAGGTTAATCAAGGTATTGCTAAGGCCTTATTATTTTTTCATTCTCGGTTTTAATGCCGTTAAGCCGGAATTGTAATTGTCAATTTCCAGTATACATTAACATCGATTGTCTGTGGTGCACCGAGTGTAATAGTAAATAATAATGCAGATGTAGAACCATCTGAACTACTACCGGTAGCAATAGTACCAGGTTGTATTACAGGTGTTACAGCATATGGAATAGTAATAACCGCACTGTTTGCTGACATTACGCTAACTGTTGTCGGTACAAAATCAGACGCAAGATTAAAATGGGCAGGTGTAATGTTACCAGGTCCGATTAGATTATTTGGTGCAGCTGCAAAAAAAGAATCAACGACGACATTATAAGATATTGCTCCTGCAGGTATTAAAACAGTTCCAAATTTCTCTATTACTGTAGAAGCTCCTTTAGTTTTTAAAAGACCTGTAACATAATTAGGTATATCGTTATTATACAACTGCGTATATACCGGATCACTGAATATATTGGAAGTAGCACTAAGAATAAGCCCGTTTTGTATTGTAAATTGATTATAAAACCCTGTCGGTAATGTTACTGCTGGTCCTGCAGGTGTAGCTATAGCACTTGCAGTTAATGACTTAACTGCAAGATTATTAAACGATGCACTATTGCCTGTAATCGTACCAACAACAGTTGCATTACCAGCAACGTCTGTCTTAACGACATTAAAATTATTGAATGAAATGGTTTGAGTACCGTTTGTTGTTTGCAGTAGCAATAAATCATTACCTACTGCAAGTTGAGCTTGAGGTAGATTGGTTATGCTTGTTATATTACTGTTCGTAGGTGTAATTGCCATTTAAAATATTTATGTTAAAATACATTATTACAACTATGGATACTAGAATCGGGGTAGGAATTATTACGTGCAATCGACCAGAATATTTACGTAATTTGTTAAATTCGTTAACACAGTGTGGAGTAACGATAGATGAATTAGTTGTTGTCAATGACGGTAATCCTATTACAAACTTTAATTTAAGTCAAGGTACATGGATTGATAACGAAACAAATATTGGAGTAGGTAAATCAAAGAACAAAGCTTTAAGGTATCTTGTAGAAAAGAATTGTAATTATATATTTCTAATTGAGGACGATATGTTAATCCTTGATCAAACAGTATTCAAACAGTATATCGAAGCCAGTAAAATCTCTGGTATACAGCATTTTAATTTCGGTCCAGGTTCTCCGTTTAACCGCAAACAGACGATCAAAAATTTTGATCTACATAATAGACATCTTTTAGATGAAGAATCCGAATCTAACCCGAAACTAATAATTGACTATAAAGATGTGCAAATTGCTCTTTATCAGCATTGTTGCGGAATGTTTTCTTTTTTTACTAAAAATGTTCTAGAGGAAGTTGGTTATATTGATGAAAATTATACAAACGCCTGGGAGCACGTTGATCATACATATACAATTATTAAGGCAGGCTATCATCCACCATTCTGGTGGTTTGCGGATTTAGCAAATAGTCAGCAGTTAATAGCATCACAGAAAAATGCTATTAATAATAGTACAACAGCTAAGAACACCGATACATGGTTAAGAAATGTACATATTAACGCTGAGAAATACAATAAAAAACATGGTCATTATCCAGCACAAGCACTTGATACACCGCAAGATAAAGTTGTAGAAATACTTAAACGTTTAAAACAAAATGCATGATTTAACACTTATTACTTGTTCATACAATACACCGTTGATAACATTGACAATGTTACGTTCTTGGATGGCTGTACATAATAGAACACAACGTCTTATTTTAATTGATAATTCAACAGATCAACTAACACGCGGTTTATTATACGATAATAAAATACCGTACGTGTGTACACCCGGTAATTCTCACGGTCAAGGTATTAATGAAGCGCTCAAGCTTTGCAAAACAAAATACGCGCTGCTTGTTGATACTGATATAATTTTTCTAAAAGATCACACTGATATCTTTAATACGTTTAGAGAGATGGATCTTACTCTTATGGGTAAGATTGAAGGTGATCGCGGTGGTAAGCAAATTTATAAGAGAATTAACCCCTGGCATTGTTTTATTAATGTTGAAAAGTTAAGAGAACATAATATAACATTCTTTGATGAGCAAAGAATGAAGGATAGCTTTAAAACAAATAAAATTTACGATATCGGATCTACTTGCTTCGAGGATGTTAAAAAAGCGGGATTAAAAATCGGTAGTGCTAATATTGAAAATACATACTACCAGCATCTTGAAGGAATGAGTTGGTATAAAAATAAATTTGATGCCTCAAAAGAGGATACAGGTATTGACTTCGGTGGTACACATAATAATCCCGGGTTTGTACAGGCTCATGATAGTAAGCTTAATTTCTTTGAAAAAAATATAAAACCGAGGTACGATAATATTAAAATATCTAACAAGTTTATATATGAAGAGCCGACCTTGCTTGTTAAGTTTCCAACAAGAGAGAGAAAAGATAAATTTTTCAATATACTTGATAAATATTACAATTATCTTTCCGGCAAAAACAACGTAAAGTTTCTTATAACATGTGATAACGACGATATCACAATGAATAATGAAGATGTGCGTACGAAGCTCAGTACATATAAGAATCTTGTAGTTGAATATAGTAATAATAAATCAAAAATTGAAGCGTGTAATGCTGGACTCAATAACCACGATTTTCAAATCGTATTACTCGCTTCTGACGATATGGAGCCAGTTGTAGAGGGTTATGATGATATTATCATTAAAAAAATGTGCGAAAATTTTCCAGATTTTGACGGTGTATTGTGGTTCAATGATGGATTTCAGGGCAATAGACTTAATACTCTTTGCATATTAGGATACACCTATTATAATAGATTTAAATACATCTATCACCCGTCATATAAATCGTTATACTGTGACACAGAATTTACTATAGTCTCACAAATACTCAAAAAAGTAAAATATTTCAATGATACTATTATTAAGCACATTCAATATAGTATTGTTAAAGAAGAGCCTGATGAATTATATAAACGAAATGATAAATTAGAAAGTATTGATAAAAATACTTTTGAACAGAGAAGTAAAATTAATTTTGAATTAAAATAATGAAAATATATACACTATACAGCGATAGCCATAAACATTTTTATAATGATTTTTTTAAGAAATCTATAAGATCAATTTATTCAAAGAAAGATTTGACTATCAGAGCACATGAGATGACTAATATTAAGGGTACCGGTGAGTACATGTCGCGTGAATGGATTGATTCACTTAATATAAAAGTAGATATTATTCTTACTGCACTCGAAGAAAATAAAGATGACTGGTTTATCTATGCAGATAGTGATATACAATTTTTTAAACCGTTTCTTGATGATTTGAAATTTCAAATTAGAGATTGTGATTTAGTAGCGCAACAGGATGAAAGTACTCTCTGCGCAGGTTTTTTTGCTGCATGGAGTAATGATGCCAATTTAGCATTTTTTAAAAAAATAAAACAACATTTTTGGCAATTTCAAAATGATCAAGTTGCATTCAATCATTTTAAATCAATGATTAATTATAAAGGTTTAGATAAGAGTAAATATTATACTGCAGGTAATTTTTTTAATAATAAAATAGACGGTACACATAATTGGGACGGTATAACAAATATAATACCACCTAAAGATATTATATTACATCACGCAAATTATGTTATAGGTGTTGACAGGAAAACCAAACTCCTTAATTTAATTAAGGATAATATACAAATATGATTATTGATGGAAATAATTTTATATCCCATCATTTAAAGAATAATATTCTTTTTACTGCTGGTAAAATAGGTATAACAGAATTAAAAATTTTATACGCGTATCAATATTATAAGCATATTGATGAATCTTCTATGTCAGAAGGTTATATAAATTCAGGTATATATCCGGCTACTCAAGAAGCATTTAGTGAATTTGCAGAAATTTATCTTGACTCAATTAAGAGTCTCGATATCGCTCCTATATGGGGAGGAATATTACGTGATTATCATTATTCACTTTATACAAATTTATCACCTAAATGTTATAATACGAGATTAGAAGATCTAGAACCGTATTATTTTGATAAGCCCTGGACAGATTATTTAAAAGATAAAAATGTGCTTGTCATTTCGCCGTTTGCTGACTCAATAGAAAAACAGTTTAACCATTTAAGCGATATCTGGCAAAACAAGATTATGAATAATTTTAAATTAACTACAATTAAATTTCCGTTTAGCAAAGGACTGACAGAAGACATAACATATAGAAACTTTAATGATTGCTTAACTGATTACAAGAAAAAAATTAATAATATAACATTTGATATTTGTATTATAGGAGCAGGAGCTTACGCTTTACCTCTTTGTGCATATATAAAAACTCTTGGTAAGTCAAGTATTAATTTAGGAGGAGCCACTCAAATTCTTTTTGGTATAAAAGGATCTAGATGGCAAGATAATAATAATATTAATAAATTTTATAATGAATACTGGATTACACCTGCACCACACGAAATACCCAATAAATTCAAAACAAATGAAGGTGGTTGCTACTGGTAAATAGCATGATTGCATCTCTTACTTTTACATACGGCAATGAGCGTATGGATATTTTTAAATATAAAAAGAAAGATAATATTGATATATTATTAAGAAATAATATTGATTATAACCTTTATATATTTCACAATTCCTCAATTGATTATATCAATAAAGTACGTGATACAAACATACTAAACGAACTTAATTGTAAAATTGGTACTTTGACTGGCAACTATCCAGAAGCTCTTAAGTCTGCATTATATTTTTTAAAAGAAAAAGGTGTTACAAAAATACTTTTTTTTCAGGATGACGTGTTTTCCACAATAAAATCAGAAAATGCACTATATGATTTAATTGACTATATAAAAACAACACAAGATAATTATCTAAATCTTGAATTATATACTGAAGCTAACGAAAGCATCGATATTCTACATAAAAGAGAGCATTTTAATATCTATAAAACTGATTTAAAATATTTTATAGATAAAGGAGGATGGTCATTTGATGATAGCCCGTATTATGCAAAATTAGATTATGCTCTTAATACGATTTACGATAACACTTATTTTAGTTACCCTGATATATGGTCTGCGGAATGGTATCTTAAAGCAAAATTTGATTCCATGGCAAAAACAACAATACGTCCTATAACAAATAAGCAATTTTTTAGACGTGTTAATTTTATAGGTAGACATGATTGGAATAAAGTTGCAGAAGTTGATTTCTTAAATACACACTTTAAAATAGAGTAATGAATATTACTGTATTACCTCACGGAAGAACCGGTAATAGACTATTTCAATATGCGCTCGGTCTTCTTTTAGCTAGGGATAAACAATGTAATTTTTTTGCTGAACCGCTACCGTTTTTTGATAGTATAAACTACGGTACAATATATCCTATAAGACACGATGCATTACGTACTTCATCATTTGGTAATAATTATTATGATTATGATATACTTTTAAACACTGATAGAGATATCATCATTGATAGCTATGTACAAAAAGCTGATATTTTTCTTAAAAATAGAAAATACCTACAAAATATCTTTAATACAAAGAATACACTTACCACTCAACCTGAATATGATGAACTAACAATTCACATAAGAGAGACTGATTATAAGGCGGCAAATGTAAATTCTTATTTAGGTGATAATACATACATCAATATTATTAAAAATAGTAAATTTAAAAAACATACTATTGTTACAGATAATATAGATTCGCAATTAATTAAAACTCTCGTACAAAATTACAATTGTAAAATATTTACAAAGCAAATGTCAGTTGACTGGAGATATCCGTATTTTTCAAAAAATGAACTTGATGATTTTAATTATATAAAGCACAGCAAAAATATATTTTTATCTCAATCTACATTTTCTTGGTGGGCTGCTTTTTTAGGAAACCCTGATCAAATTATTTTTCCATATAATTTAACAACTGGTATGTGGAAATTAAATCCAGGGCACGACGATATTGACTTGTATTTTGATACAAATGCCTCTAAATTTATATATTAATAATATGACTTATGATTTTAAACTTTTGAGACCACCAGCACGGTATCCAGTATATCCACCGTATCATACAGGTGACTATCTAGAGGAATATTTTTATAAATTTTATATAGAAAATAAACAGAAATTTGATGATATAGGATATATATATATACCAGTTTTTTGGACTAATGTTTATAATAACGATGAAAATAAACACTTAATACAGCCTTTTCTTGACGCATTACCAAATGGTAAATATTTTACCGTTTCACAACACGACGATGCTGTAAAGGAAAACTTACCTCTAGATACATTAAGTTTTGAAGCTGGAGGCAACGGAAACGGTATACCTATACCTTTAATTTGCTCACCACTTAATGAAACAACATTATCTTTACAGGATAAAGACATATTCTGTTCATTTGTTGGCTCGGTACTTGGTCCTATTCGTGATCGACTATATTATCTATACGGTAACGACTGCGACATTTATTTTTCTCCTCAACATTGGACAAATCAAGTAGCACCTGCACGGTTAGCTGAATTTATTAATATAACAAAACGATCTATTTTTTCTCTTTGCCCGAGAGGATATGGAGCACAAAGTTTTAGACTCTATGAAGTCTTACAGCTTGGTTCAATACCTGTTTTTATATATGATAAGGAATGGTTTCCTTTTAGTGATGACATAAATTGGTCGGATTTTTGTGTTCTTATTAACATATCACAGGTAGATAATCTAAAAAATATCTTACAAGATATATCAATAGAACAAAGACAACAAATGCTCGAAAAAGGTAAGCGCATATATCAGAAATATTTTACACTTGAAGGTACATGTACACAAATTTTTAATATATTAAAAAAAAACTCTCCTAAAATTCAAATAAATTGTATAACTAGTAATTTCGAAAAAAAGAGAATAGAAACAATTAAAAAGACTTGGGGTAAGCATTGCAGTGATTTAGTATTTTACGCTGATTTTTCAGCTGAAAATATTTTAAAATGTACAAATGAACCATCAAGTATCGGTAATGAAGAGAAAACAATTAATAGAATTAAGCAAATTAAAAGTAATAACGTATATGATTGGTATTTTTTTGTAGATGATGATACATTTGTTAATATTGAAAATATGAAAAAATTTGTATCGACATTAAACCGAAATAACGCATATGGTCATATGACACATGGTTATGGGTCTGAGCCATATTTTCAAGGAGGTGCAGGCTTTTTTATAAGTAAGCAAATCTTTAATTCTATTAAAGAAGAAACACTCTATATAAGAGGTTCTGGATACGGTGATGCTGTTATGGGTGCAGTGTTACGGGATAACAATATTAATACAGTTTGGATTAACAATGGATTATTAAATCGATTTGAAGCGAAATCTAGTGAGAGTGATGAATTTAAGTCTGCTATTACATATCATTTAATTAATACAGAGGAAAAAATGATAAACTATTACGATTTGATATATAAATT
>Ga0208380_1000091_pt1 | contig 26814 bp, 38 predicted proteins | sample CryBogCBE27Jun07_FD_184570 | JGI IMG/M metagenome (GOLD analysis project Ga0208380, IMG submission 184570) | Freshwater microbial communities from Crystal Bog, Wisconsin, USA - CBE27Jun07 (SPAdes) | ecosystem: Environmental > Aquatic > Freshwater > Lake | place: Crystal Bog, Wisconsin, USA... | reverse complement strand
GCATTATGCACTCATAAAAATAGGGTAAGTTGCCTTACCCTAGTATTTATCAATGGTTAGTTGATTAGTCTGTAGAAGCGTTAGCGCCACACTTGGCACGTTTTGCATTGGTCAATGCACCAAAGTCTACTGGCCATTCTTTACCTGGAGCAAGTTCAACACCGCCCTGTGGCAATGCAAAACGTACACCTGCGTCCTGCATAATTGTAGCAACAGGAACACGGAACTTGGTTAAATCATTGCCCAAGTTAGGATATGGTGCTGTGTGTGGAAAACCCCAACCAGCGTATTCTTTAGTTTGGTTATTGATAACAATCTTGTAGAAACCGTGTGGTACAACTACACCTTTACCAATGGTTTTATCGCCAGGACTATATAAGCCGCCAGCAATAACTGTATAGCTCTGGTTACGCTGTACTGCCCAACCACGTACACTAGTTTCTAATAGTTTCCAAATTCCGCGATTTAAACTACCGGCTTGTGGTGACATATTTGTCATTAAAAAACTTTCAAACTCAACTTGAACGTCCCATGATAAATCTCCGTCCGGGGCCATGTGTCCTTTGTCGTAGCCTGTACCAGCATAATCACCCGGTGTAGCACCATTCTGAATAAATTGGTTAGTGGCAAATGCGTTAGTACGTGCTACGCAACCTAATGCGTTTTGTGGTAGTAACTCATACATTACATAGTTAGGTAACTTAGCAGTTGCATCGTAACCTACCAAATATGCTTGTTGGCATAGTGGTTGTAGTTGACGTGCTGACTGTGGGAAACCGTACGGTGCGTGTACCTGGCATTGTTGAACCGGGAATGGTTGACGCTGGTTCCAAGCACTGGCTGTTGTTGATACTGTCAAGCCCGCAAATGCTAGGGCTAGAATAGCTAATAGTCGTTTCATAGTTGAAAATCTCCTTGTACATTATTTAGTACAAGGGCTTTATATCAAGCTATAAATTTAACCATAAATTTCTTGATATAAAGCCCAGTTATTTTGAATATATCTATGATATAAATTGCGCCGGCGAGTTACAAACTCACGATTGATAGTAATCCAATCAGCTGGCGGTAATTTTAGTTCAGCTTCTGTATCGCCCATCATATTGGTAGTTGATAAACCGTGTTTTTGGCATAAGTGTTTGATAGGCTTGTTCCAACCTAGACAATGCATATATAACTCTTTGTAGCCACGGTTACGTGCCCAAGTTAATGCTTCGTCCATTAATAAATTAGCAATACCCTGTCCACGATATTCTTCGTGTACAATAACACCAAATTCTACTGTGCGATTGTGTACTGCAATATGAATAGTACCTACCCAACGTGTGCCATCTTTTGCCACTAGAAAATAGTGGTCATCGGGATTACCTGTAACACGATCTACTAGATCTTGTATTAAATGCTGACTGCCGGCTACACCAAAATACAGTTGACGGGTTTCCTCGTCTTGTATCTCTAACCAATCTTTAAATCTTGGATAGTCTTGAATAGCAAGAAATTCAGTAACGATCATTTTAATACCAGTGTCCATCTACCATACGTGCTTTTACGTATGCTTTACGTGCTTCAGCCCAAGCTTCAACAAGTTCTTTTAAAAATTGACGCATTATAGACCTCCCAAATAAGAGTCATGGCGGCAAGTTTTGCCTGCGTACTTGTTTAAAAATTCAGCAATTTTTGAAATTAGTAATAGCATTATAGTGTTCTCCCACATACGCCACGGTTCATGTACTGGCGAGCAAGGTGTTCAACTTCTACTACCGATGTTGGATTTTTACTAGAGATGTAAGCGTCTAGACCAGAGCTTACTGAGTCTTTGATGTTAAAAAACTGGATAAGTTTTTGTATAATTGTTGTCATTGTGTGACTTCCTTTCGAATATAATCATAGTGTTTGTACTATTAGTGATTATACTGATATTTATCACGCAATGCAACAAATTATATTAAACTTTTATTACGATTTCACCGTTTTGTGATAATCTCATCCACCAAACCATATGCCAGTGCTTCTTCGGCACTCATGAAGAAATCACGTTCCATATCAGCAGCAAACTCATCAAAAGTTTTTCCTACCGAATTATGCTTAACATAAATCTCAGTTAGGTAGCGTTTCATCTTTAGGATTTCTTGCGCTTGGATTTGGATATCTGTAGCCTGTCCACGTGCTCCACCGCTAGGTTGATGGATCATATGACGGGCATGTGGTAGCATTAATCGTTTGCCTGGGGCTCCGGCTGTTGATAGTAAGCTACCCATGGAACATGCTTGGCCCATAACGATAGTGGATACATCGGGTTTAATAAACTGCATTGTATCGTAGATAGCCATGCCTGCTGTAACTGAACCGCCGGGGCTATTAATGTAGAATAATATATCAGCATCGGGATTTTCACTTTCTAGAAATAACATCTGTGCTACTAAAAGGCTAGCTGTATGTTCGTTTACTTCGGTATCCAGCATAACAATACGATCACGCAATAGTCGTGAATAAATGTCATAACTGCGTTCGCCATTGGCGGTTTTTTCGAGAACAATAGGTACTAGATTAGGCATAATTCCTCTTTGATTAATTAAGTAATACTATTGTAAGGTATTTTTGTTAGAATGTCAACACTTTTTAAAAGTTTGGTGACGTAGCCAGCGTTTCATTCCATGTGCGGTTTTTAGGTGTAGACCGTAGTAGGCAAAACGTTCGCGAAATTGGAAAAAGTCCGGACCATGTGCACCACTTAACTTTACATAGTTGCCGTTGTATTCTTCCCAGCGTATAATGTCCCACTGATACTGATGCACCATTTCGTGGGCTAGAGTATTAATAAACCACTGCTGACAAAACCATTTATCCATTAAACGAATGGTGCAATAACTACCAGTGTCTTGTAGTTCATCTTCCCATTGACAGTAACCCCAAGTTTTACGACGTATACCTTGCTCAATTACAGGCATACGCAAGCGGTTGTCAAATAGGTAACGATTACAGATATTATATGCGTACTTTATATCCGCATAGCTAGGACGGAACTGCAACCTGCGTTGATAGGTTTTGCTTGGTAATTCAGCTTCCATTATTGCTCTAATAGGATTTGGTCTTGCCATGAAAAAGCCCTCGCTAAGGTATTTATATAATACCCCACGAGAGCTATATTACTACTTTATTACGGAATTAACTGGGTAGTTTATTCTACGCTAGTTTGAGCGATTACAGCACCCGGCTTTTTAAGTGCCGCTTCACGACGTGCTTTGTATTCTTCGTTTTCAACCGGCATTAGATTAAGACCAGTAGTAGTACCATCAGGTTTAACTACACTAATTTCTTCGCCTTTTTTCTGGGTAGGAGCATCTTCAGTCACAGTCTTGTTGCCGGTGATTTCGTCTAACTCTTTGAAGGCTTCTTTGCTACTACGGTTAGCTTCCTTGGCTGTCTTCATAGTGTTAGCTGCACCAATCGGTAGAGCTACTAGTACATAACTACGAATACGGTTACCGTCAGACACGTGTTTCATTTCCACAGTTTCTACGCCAGTGATGTCAATATCTGGGCAGATGCTACGGATGGCCATTTCGCTCATCTCTGTGGTTGTAGTGCCATTGTCTTGTGTAAACACTTTGGTCTGGCTACGTACTTTACCGCCTGCACTTGTACAGATCTTAGCGTAGGCAATTGCTTTGGCCTTCATATCTGCCATGGCAAAGTCACCAGATGTTGCAGTAGCACTTTCGTAAACAGCATTAGCTGACTTAGGCAACCGACTCATCCACTCAGGTGCTTGACTAATTGCATCAGCCTGTTGCTTTGATGTAGGGCCTGTTGGATACAGGTCTGCACGTGTCTGATATTGAGTTGATCCACAGGCACTCAAAAAACCTGCTACCGCTACAACTAAGGCTAACTTCTTCATTTCATTTCCCCTTGGGGTTTGGTTACAATAACTACAGTTTATATTAAACATCAATATTTGTCAACAACACGCCATTTTGAATTTGGAAGGCTGTCCATTTTACAAATAATACCTTGGTAAGTGTAAAGATTTCGATCCCGTGCATTACGTTCAGTAAACATTCTACATTTGGTTTGCTTATAGTCAAAATATTTGCGTTCATCTGGATGACGATGCATGTCGGTTTCACTTTCCCAAATGACTTCGCCTATCCTAACTGGTCGAATACGAATGTCTGGTAAATCACTACAAACCATCTGCGTATCGGCGGTAACACGACTAGGTTCAACTTCGGCTAATAAAGTTCCGTTACCAATGTCCATTGCACGAGCACACGCAGAACCCTCATTCTGTCCTAGTCCTGTGCCTTCGGCAGTATGCCATTCGTCGCCAATGTGAACACGATAGCGAACAACACACTTCTGTCCCGCCAAGTCTGGAACTACCGCCCGTTGCAAGTCAGTTGGACCAGCATTGATAGCCGGACGTGATAGTTTGATATTAGATCTTACATAACAGTCAGCAACGGCCACTGAGCTGACTAAACAAAGACCGACGGCCAAGAGTCTTTTCATGATTTGTACCTACTGGGATTGTTACATCCAATACGCAAACTCCAAATAACAATACGAGCTGTAGCATTATATTTTCGATCATCATCGTTTAAATCTTCGGGATTGACTTGAGCCAGCCCTTTTAGGCGTAACTGTGTTTCCATATTACTGATAATCCAATCCATTCTTGGACAATCTGTATTTGATACTTGTATACGTTCAAGTTGATCGTATGGCATTGCCTGTTGATTTAGCCTATTAGAGGCACATCCTACTAAACTAACTGTTAATAGGATAAACAATAATTTCATTAATACTGTGCCCTAGCCAGACGTGCTTCTCTGTTGCGTTCCCAGCTGGCATTAAGATCTGTATCGTGCTTAAAAAGTTTATAAAAAACTCGGTCAGTCATACCAAAGCCTTCATTAAGGTGTCCTGCTTCAAAGAAGTTATAGTCAATGGTCCAACGAGGAATAATAGTTACTTTAGCTTCACCATCATGTAAAATTGGTAACTGGCGCCACTGAAATAACAATCGATCAACTGTCAATGTCCAATGCTTATGAGCCCAAGTTTTTTTCTTAGAACGTGCCAATGCTTCACGGGCAGCATCTATCCTTCTACCCAAAATTTCTGCTTCGTCACCTAAAAAACGATAATCTTTCATTGTTACTCCTTAGTTAAACTTGAACCAGTATACATTAAATTGAATTTAGAGTCAAGTTACTACCACGTGCACCATTATAAAATACATGGTCTCCGATTTGACCTGCTTCTTGTTTAGGATCGGCCCATGCTGGATTTTTTATGTAAACTGCATGATAGTACAAACTCTTAGCTAAACCACGTACTCGATGTCCGGCCAATACCTTACGAGCGACATCTTCTGATTCTGCCCATAACTTTGAATCCGGACGTGGCAATTTCTTTGCCAGTGTCCACGAAAACTGTTTACGAGCATAAACTACCTTACAGATTGAGTTGCCCCAGTGGCCAGTTTTAAGCCGGTTGACTGTAACGTGGGCTACTGCAAACTTTCCCGTTTTGGATTCTACGCCAGCCTCATAATAAATGTTTCGAGTCAAGCAATCCAAATCATTTTTGGTATATTTGATATGCTCACGAACTTGAATCACATCATCAAGTTTTTCTTCAAGGATATCCATGCGTACCTCTTGGCGGACCAAAAGTACTGCTAAAAAACTACAGCCGATTATGGCCAAAGTACGATTTGATAACATTATCTGTCCTGATCAAAATCATAGTCGGCTTCGTCGTTAAACTTGTCTTGAGCCAACTGGTTAATCATCTCTCCGTTTTCGTCTCCGAGCTGTTCAAGCTCTTCGTCAGTTAACGGAGTACCATCCTCATATTCAGCATAGCTGAAAAATGCGTCGCAAAAATCTGGATAGTCGTCACCTTCTACCCCGTCAACTTCTGCGTTCTTAATTGTACGTCCATTTAATTGCATAACGGCTCCTTAAACAAAATCGTAAGCATATTCACCAGTATCACCAATTGGGCTAACAACAACTTTACCCAGGCCAAACTGTTCACTCAATCTGTGGAATACTCGACGAGCTTGCGTTTCGTTAATTGTACGAACAAACAAGGTACCATTGTAAAACTCTGTTTTTACAGGCTCGTTTGTAAGAGTCACTTTAACCAATTGATCTACTAAAGTTTCAAACATATCAGCTCCTAAAAATTTAACTATAAAGCTATTATACATTTAATTGATTTTTGGTCCTACCAAAATTGCGGCCGTAAAAAAGCCCCGTATTCTGGGGCTCTTTGGTGTGGCTTTTTTACAACAGATTACTTAGCGGCAAAAAACTTGGTGTAATCAACTGCTTTAGTAGCTTCAACTACTTGTTTAGCCAATTCTAAATTTGTGTCGTATACAGTCTTAGTAAAGTCTGCATATGAGTCTACTAGAGTTTCTAGATTAGCACGGATGGCTTTGTCTTCAACCAATGTTAACGGTGTCTTACTTGCTGTTACTACTTGATCTACTACTGATTTGAAATTAAACATTTTATTTTCCTTTATTAAGCGAAATGTTATTACAAGACCCGAACCATTCAGCATCTTGCTTGCTACTATTTTATTTATACAATTATATTGCATTGCAACAAATTATGCAACCTTTTTGGCTATTTTAGTTTTTTGTAATAAAGTGCATACTAAATAATACTATCTATTCGAATAGGAGATTCAAAATGATTAAGTTTATTAAGAGTTTGTTTGCACCAGCGGTAAAAATTGAAACACCAACTGTTGAAGTAGAAACATCGAGTGTTTCTGTTGCTGATGTTGCAGCTACAGCAGAAGTAGTTGAAGCAGCACCTGTTGCTAAGAAAAAGCCAACTGTAAAGAAAGCTACTACAAAAACAACTACAGCAAAAAAGAAAGCTCCTGCTAAGAAGTAATTAATGGCAGAAGTCAAAACGGGGGTATTCGTTACGGCTGAAACGGATGCCCTTTTCTTTTATCACTTTAATAAGTGTAATTTACTCAATTCAATACAAGTCTATACTGACATAGACCAATTTCGTAGTAGCAATCATAGTAGTAAAATTAGTTGTTTACAAATGCCGTACCCAATACGAGCAGAGTTTAATCAACTAGTCGATGACTTATCCAATGCATCAGATCATGTGCTAATCTTAATGAGTGAACTACATGACAGAACTGTGGAAATAGTTCAGCGTCACGATGACCATAAGATTAGTTATTTTATCTGCGGAGAATTTAATTTTGATTTGGCTTTTAGCCCAGTACATAAATTCTATGATTGGTTTACAACCACTGTACATTTCTATCGCAATGTTAGGCCTGAAACACTTGATGTACTAACTCCATACAACTCTAAACCTCTGTACTTTGATTGTTTACTAGGTCGAAAGAAACCGCATAGAGATTATGCTAATCGTCGACTACATCATCTAATGGGTAACCTAGTGACTTATCTAGGAGATATTAGCTGCAACTTTAATGATGCATCTAAATGGATATGGGAAAATGAAGGTTTAGAAATGGATCGTGAAGTAGAGTGGACTGTTGACCGTTTGCCATACTATGGGCACCGCATGAGTATTAGTCAGATTATCCCTTTACAAATTTATAATCGTACTGCATACACACTTGTTGCTGAAACAAACTACAGCAATCACTATACTTTTTATACAGAAAAAACAGTCAAACCTATTATAGCACGTAGACTGTTTATAGCACTTGCTGGACAAGGGCACATGTCTAATCTACGTCGATTGGGATTTAAAACATTTGATAGTATCATTGACGAAACTTACGATACTGTTGAAGATAATACTGAACGCTGGGATATGGCCTTAGAGCAACTAGTTAACTTAATGGAAAAGCCGCAGGACGAAATACTATTCAGAACAATACCAATCGTTGAACATAATTTTAATATTATGATGCAAACAGATTGGTATGATGTTTATTTTAAACCAGCTTTTGTCAGTTACTTTAGTCAATAATACCAAAGTTAGCCCAACGTGCTTCGCCTAAACTTACCCAACCTAGTGGGCCACCTAGACTAGGATTACTGTTAAACACTACGCTACCTTTGGGTTCATTGGTTGCTGGTGGCATATTGGCCACGCTAAATGTCATACTACCAATATTAAGTTGATTAACAGTAGTAGCACCATCGGGTGTTACTGTAATATTATTTTTGCCATTGCTACTTATTACTAAGGTCTGTGATCTTGGTGTTCCAATAATAGCGGTATTATTTGATTGCTTACCAAACCCAATTTCAATTTCCTGATCCCACACACTTAATGCTTGGCTAGGATCAATGGTATTAATACCAACACGTTTATTAGTGGTATATAAACTCTGACTTAATAGAGCTTCTCCCTGTACTCTTAATTCCTGTAGTGTTCCAACAGTTTGTAAGCTACTAGCAGTAACAAAGGAACCTAGATTATTTCCGTTGATTAATTCTTTTCCGTTGATAGTAATACGACTTAAATCCAGCCCGTGTTCATTGATTTGTTCATATACCATATTAGAGTAATGTTGGTATGCTGTTTGATCTAAACTTGCTCGTACATTAGTTGTTGCGGCCAATACAACACTTTGAAATAAAGGACTTGTTTCTGGCATTGTGCCAGTTACATTTAAATCACCTTCAATTGTTGTTGTACCTTTAACAGTTAAGTCTCGAGTTAACAAATTATTTTCAATAACTGTAACATCATCCATAACAGTAACTTGACAAGCACTAGCACGATCGTCGATGCCGGTACTACCAAAGTTTTTAATAATGCCACCATCAATGTTTTCGCCGCTGAGTACGATACCGTCTAAGTTTATAGCAGTTGACGGAATACTACTGGCCGGGAAAATAATTTCTTTATTTTGTACGGCTGCCAATATTGTTGTTTTATATAAAGTTTGAAAATCTAAACCATTAACAATGGATCCAACAGAATCTTTAATTGCAGTTATGGCTTGGGATTGTACTTCAGCTGAGATATTTGTTGCTAGATTTTCAACTCTAGAATTTAATTCTGCTTCAATCGTTGATGAGTCAATTGGCAGTAGATTTAATTTAGCATCAATACGCTGACTTAATGTTTGGGCCAAAATTGGAGTAACATCGATTGCAGAAATAACCTCGTTGATCTTGGCATCAATCACAGCCATGGCTTGTGTTTGAACTTGCGTTGTTATTTGATCTACTATACTTTGGACTATGCTATTTACGTGTGTGTCAATATTCATCTTTACTCGAATTGTATGCTAACTACATGCTCGTAGTTCTTTTTGATTAGACTCTTGTACATAAGATTCTTGTGGACGAGGAAATTCACGGCTCCTGCATCCATACTAAATTTTGCTAACTGTTTAAAGAACATTGTGCGACGTTCAAATAAACCGTATGTTTGTAAACTACTATTAGGTTCGGTAATTTCGTAGACCATAGTGTTCCATAGTGTACGATCTTTTAAATCCCAATCGTGGTTTTCTACAAATATTTTAGTTTCAGCACCATTTCTAACTGTAGCTGGTTGACTAAAATCACGCTCTTTAAAATCCATATTTTTATAATCGCGTATTGTACTTATTACAAATGCTGTGGCTAGATTACAAATTCTAGCAATCTTAATTTGTTGTTCTTGGTCGCTACTAGCAAAAGTAAAATACTCATCCATTGCAATAACACACTGGAATTTTTTTTGGTGTGAATCTAATTTTGCTGGGTCAATATAGGTAAACTTGATTCCACGAGACTTGATAAACTCTTGGGCCCGATCACTGATTTCTGTAACGGCAATAGTTTTAGCGCAGCAACTTAAAATGGCTGGATTAAAGCCAACAAATAATACACTGGTTGGCTCTAAATTTTCAATGCGATAAACGCCATCGAGAATTTCTTGCTTGCGAGCAATCTGGTCTTCAAATTTAGGATTAAATGTTAAGGCAGATAGTACTGCGTCAGTATAATTAGCAAATGTCATAGTACATATATTTATTGCTGTCGCAACAAATCAAGAGTTACGCAATGGAAGCCGCCGCCTAAAGTGCGACTATGACGTAATTCTTGCGGAATAACTGTGAATTTATGACTTTCTAATGTTGATATTAGTTGTTGTTGATGCCGATCTACAATAACTGTGTAGGGATCAACTACTAACATATTCATTGCAATCCATTTACTAGCATAGGGGTATTGATAAAAGTCTTGTGCTACTACTTCGTTGACCCATATCTTTTCCCACGATTGTAAACATTCAGGAACTGTTGCTTCAGTTACACGACTAGCATTAAGCATAACCAATCCCTCACGTAGTGGAACAATAGTTGAATCAATGTGTACACCGGAGTAAAAATTAACCAATTCAATGTTGACTTGGGGGAATTCCTGGCATAGCCATTCATAGGCCTTACGATTACCCGATGCTGATTCTAAGAATAGCCAATCATCATTAAGTCTGCAGACGTTAGCAGCATCAAGTATCATGCCTTCGTTACGTGGCATACGTCTAATGTCATGACTCTTGTTTGTTACTTCTGTCAAGGTTACAATCTCTTGATCACGACAAGGATACATCATAGCAGGATCTACAATAGTATTACCGTATATAAGTAAACGATCTCTAGGGCAGTAATTATACATGCCGTTAGTAACCGGATAGTTACGTGGGCTAGGACGTATTACATGAACACCAAGATGGTGTAGGGTATAAGCTAAATCATTAAGATCTTCGTTAGCTTCGTCGACAATGTGATCTGGTACTGGGCCACTTGGAACAGGTGTTTCTGTCCATGTTGTTTTTTCTGATTCTAAAGCAAATACTGGATCTGTTGATGGCCAGTTTGCGTACTTTGCGCTACCTACTACTACTGATTTTAATGGATCCCATTCATTGAATGTTGAAATCATTTATGCCCTGTGATTTGAAGTGTATAACGTGGTGTTGGTCCGATGTTAGCGGCCATGTGTGGTACATCATATTGCCATTCTGCTACAAAGCCAGCCTTCCATCCGGTTACTGGTTTGCCTGGCGATTCAAAGTAATGCCCGCTGGACCAGTCCTCCATGAACACGATTGCTCTGCGGATTGTAGTTTCTTTGCCCTGTAGGTTAAACACGCTTACATACTTTTTATAGTGATCTTCGTGTGTAGGCATTACTGTGCCACAGTCCATACGATAGTATGCTGTGCCAATATCTTTCCACCCCATACTTTCGTACAGTTCGATAAACTTATGATTCCAGCTGGGCTGTTGTTGGCGCATATCGCATAAGTGGCCAGCAATTCTAGACTCATAACCCATTGCTCTCCAACGAGTTACGCTTTCTGGATCATTGTAGGACTCGTCAATATAAGTTAAATGCTTATATTCATCATCCCAGAATTTTTCTATGTAATACGTTGTTATCATTATGCTCTTGTGTTTCCGTAATGTATAACTCGAAGATTTCCGTTTTGCGGATACTTGCGCCAAGGATCAATAATAATACTACCTTGGTCAAAAATACAATAGGTAGGTTGGTTATCAGTGACTCCGGCATAGCCATATGTCACTTGTTGATTGTGTGCTAATAAAATACAACCTTTAACTACAGTTGGATTAGACTCTTCGGTTAATGGATCGATGTAGGTAGGAGTGATTCCCATTTCTTGTAAATAGTAACCTACTAATAAACTATAACTACCTTCAAGATATTCTACTCCCGGCTTATATGCTTTACCGTGAATGTACACAGGAAGTCCTTCACGATTGTCGTAGATGAAACGTGCCATATTTTTAGCCTGTTGCTCACGTGCTTTCATGATTGTATCAAATAAGTCGTAGCCTAGATCTAATTCTTCTGCAAGGTAACGTAAAGCAATGTTATCACGTGGATGGCAAGGACCAGCATCGCCCATACCTGCCGTCATATACTTAGGTCCCATGATACGCATTGTACTGTTTGCTAGTGCATTAGTTACTACGTCCACGTTGATGTTACCTTGACGAATAGCAACGTCTTGAATCATATTTACAATGCCAATTTTAGCACTGATGAATGTATTGTAAAACACCTTAATACATTCTACTTCATCCCAGGTACCAACTACGTAACGTGGGTCATTCTCCATTATTGTTTTATAGAAGTCAATCAACTCTTTGGCATCGCCAGTTTCGCTACCGTCTTCTGTACCAATCATAACCATCTCTGGGTTAACCATGTCCCACTCTACTGAGCCCATAGCAATTAAGTATGGGTTATATATGAAACGTGCATTGGTAATGTTGTTCCTCAGTTCACGCCGTGTAGTGCCAGGAAGAACTGTTGAGATTAATACTACTAGTTGATCTTGTGTTGCTACTTCATTAACCTGACGTAGTACATCATTTACTATAGTGTAGTCAAAGTCTTTGTTCTTTAAGTGTGTAATCGGTTGATCGCCACCATAAATTGGATCGTGTGGAGTTTGTACAGCAATAAAGATTAATTCCTTGCCCTCTACTGCTTCTTGCAAAGTGGTAGCAATCTTAATCTTGTCGCTAGAGCGTGGATAAATATCATACCCAACAACATTATGTTTGCTTGCCATTGTTTCGGCGCAAGCCATTCCTAATTTGCCAACTCCAATAAATCCAACTTCCATTTATGTTCTCCTTAGACAGATTTTATAATATTTTACACAGCAATTTAATTTCCCAGTTTAATGGCGGGCGAAGTGTGTATTTTCATCCGTTTGGTACATATCAAAATACTATTTTTTTAAACGATCAAATTGATTCTGCGCAAAGTACTATTCCATTTAAGTATGACACTTTTTGGACCAATGAAAAAACTTTTTTTCACTGTTACTTCTTTGATCAAGAACCACTTTATGATACTACATCAACTGTAATAGAAAAATCACTATTAACAACAATACATAAATTGCAAGCTAGAAAAATTCATCTTTTTGCCAATAGCGAACATTCAGAAATTAAACAAAAATTTGTTAAAGAACATAATTTTTACGACTGGTATTATTTCTTTCACGGATTTGCAGCTTTAGATTGGTATAGAGATTTTCAGTATTTGAATACAACATCATTTGATCGATTTGATAAAGTATTTATATGTCTTAATCATCTAACAGCAAAATACCGCTCATATCGCTTGCATCTTGTTAGTAATTTAGTTGAACAAAATTTACTACCATATGGACATGTAAGTTTATTTGCTGATAACTGGCAATCTACTATAGAAGATCCCGCCAATCCATTGGATAATCGAGCTAGAGTAAAGATTTATAAAAACTTAAAAAATACTGAACTACCCTTAATAGTTGACACAGATACTCCTACTGGTAGTTTAAGTGCCGGCGTTACTCTTAACACTTTGACCAGCGCACTATTCCACGTTGTTACAGAAACAGTATACTTTGACTCTAAGCTACACTTAACTGAAAAAGTCTTTAAGCCTATTGTAGCTCGACGACCATTCTTTTTGGCAGCAACTCCGGGCAGTCTTGCTTATTTAAAAAGTTACGGGTTCAAGTCGTTTGATCGCTGGATAGATGAAAGTTACGATCTAGAGACAGATCATTATATACGTATAGAAAAAATTACCGCAGAACTTGCTAGACTATGCGCCATGGATCGTACAGCACTAGAACAAATGCATACAGAAATGCAGGCGGTATTGGAATACAACTTCAATCACTTTTATACTACATTTAAAGACACGATTGTCAATGAATTAGTAGATAATTTTGAAGGTGTACTGCGTCAAATTAATGTAGGGCGCATACCGGGAAATCACAGCCGATACCATCAAAGATTTGATCTAGATCCCAATTACCTTGATATGGTAAAAACACGCCTAAAGCAATAAATACTTGTACATTAAGAACAGCAAAAAGCTGTCGTGTATCAAGGAGCTTATATGGGCGATATTTTAAAGATTATTGGTGATTTGGGAATGCCTGTAGCTGCCGCGCTTGCCGGTGGGTACTTTATTTTCCTAACCATTAAATTATTATTAGGCGGAGTATTAAGTAGTGTTAAAGGCATGGCTGGTATTATTACAGCACTTGATAATCGCGTAAAAACAATGAACCACGACGTTATTCGTATTGATACTGTAGTATCAAATGCGCTAGGCTTACGTCCAGACGTTGAACGTATCAGCCGTGCTGACGGCAAGAACGATGCCCGGAGAGACTGATGTTATACTATGATTACAACTGGGATCTAGAACCCAACAGAATTGTACTAGACGAAGAACTCAACACTGATCGGTTGGGCTGGAAAGCCGGGGACCTATTTAAATTTGTGAACATCAATGGCCGTCAACTGTTGGTCAAGGTCGATCCTTTGGAAAAGTTCCTGCATGAAGGAGCAAACAATGAAAACATTTGATCCAAATCGATTACCGATTAAAGCAATATGGACTGATCTGGACCTGGCTAAATTTGCATCAATAGCATTTGTAATAGGATTTATATTGGGAGCATTGGTATGGGTGAAATAGCTGATGCAGTCAACAAGTATGGTTTTCCCATTGTCATGGCAATTGGCATGGGCTATATCATTCACTATGTCTGGGAATGGGCTACTAAAGAAGTTAAGCCAGTTATCTCCGATGCCAACACAGTTCTTATTGCTCTCATTGATCGTATTCGTATGTTGGATAATGATCTAATTAGACTTAATCAAAAAGTCAATACCGTACTACACTTGCGTGGCAAGTCAATTGAACACGAACGTGTGGAAGCAGAAAAAGCAATCAACAAGGTTGACAAAACTACTACCTCCGACGAGCAAGAAGCTTCAGGCGGTACAGGTTAATTGTAATTCAAATGTAATACTTTTATTTTGCTGGCGGCGATAAATACTTGGTTAATTCAAGGTCACCAGTGAAAAAAGTTCTATTCATCCTCAAACGCAGAGAAGATTTCAACGCCAAAGTACATAGCCATGTAGGACTTTCTACAGGTTTGTATAATTCTGCAAGTTTTGTACACGACATGCTAGGCGAGTTAGGTATTGAAAGCAATCTTGAAGTTGCCATTGACAATAATTGCATTGATAGACTAGTTACCAAGCATCGCCCCACACACGCTATTATTGAAGCACTCTGGGTAGTTCCTAGTAAATTTGTTATACTTCAAAAATTACATCCTGATGTTAAATGGATTATACGATTGCATTCTGACATGCCATTTATGGCTGGCGAAGGTAATGCCATGGACTGGCTAGGAGATTATAGCCGTTTTAAAAATGTTTTAATTGCCTGCAACGCACCACGTATGCTACGCGAAACACGTCTATATTTGCAACACTTAAATCAGTGGACAAATGAACAAACTAACGAACGTGTAATATATCTACCAAATTTTTATCCACAGAACTATGTACGTAAACCTTTTGTTAAAAACAAATACTGGGTTGACATTGGTTGTTTTGGTGCTGTGCGCCCACTTAAAAATCATTTATTGCAGGCATTTGGTGCTATTGAGTTTGCTGAAAAAATTGGTAAACAACTACGCTTTCACGTTAATGCAGGACGCATTGAAATGCAAGGCGGTTCGGCACTTAATAATCTTAAAGGGTTATTTCAACAGATTAGCGACCACGGTCATCAATTAATTAATCATCAATGGACTCCTAGAGAAGGATTCCTAGAATTATGTAGCACCATGGACATAGGCCTGCAAGTTAGTTTTAGTGAAACATTTAACATTGTTGGTGCGGATGTTATTAGCCAAGGAGTTCCGTTAGTTGGAAGTAAAGAAATACCTTGGGCTATATCAGCTACTGGTGCAGATCCAACTGAAAGCGAAGATATTTGTAATAAATTAATGTTGGCTTATCGTTTCCCTCAATCTAATGTACAGTTAAATCAGTGGGCATTAACACGCTATACTAACAAAACTGCTAAAATTTGGCATAAATACTTTACTTAAAAGGATTAGCAATGACTAAAGTACATAGAGTAAGAACACACCACTGGAGACAAGGACGCTTGGAAGTTAAAGATGCGTTTTTTGTAAGCGAAGTTGAAGCATTGGCTTTTGCAAATAATATTGAAGATGCAGATAGTGTAAAAGTTTTTGATCATCAAGACCAAGTAACACATGTTATTGTAGATACTGCAGCAACTACAGAAAGCTACGCATAAAATGACTAAAAAGCATAAAGTAAAAACACACAGTTGGGTTGGCGGAATGCTAAAAACTGTTGAGCACTTCTTTGATTCAATTGAAGAAGCAATCGAACATTCAATAAATCAAAATCAAGCACACGCAAACTACAGTGATGCACATACTATAAAAGTATACAACGACAATGATGAAATTGTACACCAAGTAAGTACAGTACCACCATCTACTAACAGTTACGCTTAATTCCCAATGCTAATATATATCTTGGTGATGACTCACATCACCATTGCCTGCGTAACTCTATTCTTACATCGCAGTCAAGCACATCGTTCAGTTACATTTGATACACGCATAGAACATTTTATGCGTTTTTGGCTATGGCTTACTACCGGCATGGTTACCAAACAATGGGTAGCTACGCATCGTAAACATCATCGCTATACAGATAAAGATGGCGATCCGCATAGCCCGCATGTGTACGGTATTTGGCAAATATTCCTTGGTGGTGCTTTTTACTACAAAGATGCGGCACAGGATACAGAAATGGTCAATGCCTACGGAGCAGGTACCCCAGATGACTGGATGGAACGCAACGTATATACTAGATTTAATTTTGCAGGTATTGCGTTAATGTTTTTCATTGACTCAATGCTATTTGGTTGGGCATGGGGTTGGTTGCCTTGGCTTTGGCAAATGATTTGGATTCCTTTATGGGCAGCCGGAGTTGTTAACGGCTTTGGACACTGGTGGGGATATCGTAATACCAAGACCGATGACTATTCAACCAATATTAGTCCTTGGGGAATTATTATAGGCGGGGAAGAATTGCATAATAATCATCATGCAGATCCTGCTAGTGCAAAGTTATCAATGAAATCCTGGGAATTTGATCTAGGATGGATGTATATTCAACTACTTAGACGTGCTGGGCTTGCAAAGGTTCGAGCTCTTGACACCGTTTAAACTAAACGTACTAACAAACTTATCAACATCTGAACCATAGCCAGGTAATCTATAGGGCAAGAAGTATACTTGCAACGCCCACCAAACATACTGATCAATATACCAATCTAATAGATTATTTCTCATGAGCTATGAATTCCCCGTTCCAGTTGTCTGGTAGGTCTTGTTGCTTCATAAAGTCGCAACGTTCAATCCATATCTTGTAGTATTTGTCCATCTGGCCGCCAAAGTTTCCTATTAGCTTTTTACACATAGCGGCCGCTTCATCGAATTTCTTAGATTTATATAAGGCATGCATAGCATCGTGTTGCTCACGATCTTTAGTATAGTCTGCACCACGAGTACGCAGTACTGTATAGATTAGATCTGCTACAGTTTTGCCTTTTGGTTGTAAATTATCTAGTAACAAAAAGAAGAAATCATCTTTTGTACGGTTGTATGTTTCGGCGCCAACAATGTTTAATACGCCATAGGCTTTGCAACGTGCTTCTAAGCGAGCAGCAGTTGATACCATGTCGCCTAGGATGTCATAGCTGTGTCGTTCTGTTGAACCCATCTCACCAATAAAGCCAATACCTGTGTTACAACCCCAACCCATTGCAGCAGGAGGTAAGCCTTGTGCTTCCATATCTTTAGTGTAAGCATCAACAGCATCCAACATGTCTAGGCCAACTTGGATAATAGTGTGTGCGTGTCTTGGATCATCAATAGGAGCACCGTGAATATGCATACTTGCATCACCGACATACTTGATAACCATACCTTTATTGTCTAGCATAGGCTTGCTGATAGCATCCATGTAGCCATTCATATACTTGGTAAGTCCAGCAACGTCATCACCGTAGTGTTCTCCAATTGGAGTAAAGCCACGCAGGTCTGAGAACATGACACTTACGTCTTTACGTACACCACGCTTGATAAGCTCTGGATCTTTTTGTAGCAACTCTACAACTTCCTTACTGCAATAACCAGCAAACTGTTTTTTAATTGCTTGCTTTTGTAAAAATTCACTTACGAATTTTACCCCGTAAACATGGAGAGCAACAAGAAGAAGCCCACTAACCAAACAAGTAACATCGACAAGCCAAGCATTAGTCGAATACAAATAACTAGAAAGGGGAATACTGCCACCAATAACAACAACTGAAGAAAGAAGTCCAACATAAGTCCACCTTGATAAAAATATTAATAGAATACCCAAGGCAACGAGACCCAATACTTCTGCGCCTTCTGCCCAGTCTGGACGAGTAATTACAGCACGATCTTTGTTGGCAATTACAGTACCCAGTACAGCCGCTTGTAAATCTTGTGGCAACATTTCGCCTAAACTTGTAGCAACAGGATTAGCTAAACCCTGAGCACTTACTCCAACAATAACAATCTCGCCATCAAAGTCTTTAGGCAAATCTGTTAGACTATATTCACTCGGACGCAGACTCCAGTCAATCCAAATACGACTTAGACTATCTGTAGCAATAGGACCAAATTTAGGAATACGCATCTTTTCAACGCCATTTTCATTTACTTTAACTTGAAAAGTAGTGTCGGCTCCAGCAACACGTAAAACTTCCATTGCAAGACTTGGATACAGTTTACCATCGTGGGCGGCTACCATTGGCATACGGCGTACTACACCATCTACTTCAGGGAGTGTATTTACAAGTCCCACACCAGCAGCCGCTTGTTCAACTTGTGGTATGTTGGCAATAATACCGGGATATGTTACAAAAGAATCCAGACCATAAGGTCCAATAACAACAGAACCAGGATTGCGAGCCTTATTTCTATTAACCGTTGAACCAACATTGGGAAGAATGGTTGGGTACTGTTGGAGTGCTTGAATGTATGCACTATCTCGTCCCATACGGTCCACATCAGGAGTGAGGATATTAAAAACAACAAGACCAGCATTCCGAGAGTATAAATCTCTGATAAGTCTGGCATATATGTCACGGCTAAAAGGGAATTGTCCATATTTTTCTAGTGCTTTCTCGTCGATATTTACTACACTAACCCCAATGGTTTCTGCTGGTTTACTAGTTACCAGTGTATCAAAGTAACGTAAACGTACCGATTCAACAAATGTAGGATCTGCTATTCGTAAAGCAGTTACAAGAGCTAGAGTTATAAGAGCAGTCCAAGGACTAACAAGTATTTTTTTGATCATAGTTATATTTATTTGAAATATTTTTTAAACTAATCCCATTCCTTTTGCTAATTCAGGATGGCTAAGTGTAATATTCTGGTTTCTTTTTTCGTCAAGTCTACGCATTTTAGTAAGCCATTCTGTAACATCAACAGGCTGTGTGCTTTCCAAATCATCCGCTATGGATCTTAGTGTATCATTTGAATGTTTACTATACTTTTGAATAGCTAAAGTTCGAACAGCTTCAGTTACACGATTATATTTTAAATGTGTGGGCCAGTGTAGTATATTAAATGTCAGTGGTAAATTCTTTGATTTAGCCCATGCAAGTAGTTCATCAAGATATAATAAATTAAGATTACTTACTGTAACCAATCCTGATACTTTAAAAATTTTAGGATCTAATGATAAAAATTTATCAATGTTTTGTTCTATTTCTGCCCAGACACCGCCACGTTCTAATTCAAATCTTGCGCCAATGTTGTCAACACTCAACGAAATAGCAACTTCCTTGAACTGACTCATAAGTGGAACTAACTCATTGGGAAATATAGAACAGTTTGTATTAAAATGTAAACGCTGTTGATTAGCAGAACCAACTGCAATGCTTTTTTCTACTATACGTTTAAATTGCTTGATCAGTAATGGCTCACCACCGTAGATATCAATAAAGTTTAAATCTTTACAAAGATCAAAAATCTCTTCAGACATAGTCAAGTCTTGATCAAACCATTTAGAATTTTTAACAGTCTGCATTATTTGTTGACGAGTATCAGGGTTTTGCTCGTGACTTAAAGTTTCTTCAGCCCAAAGACTACTATTGCTATAATTGCAAATACGACATTTAAAATTACAAATAGTACTGGTACGCATGGAAATACTTTTAATGTTAGGATTGTCAATATAGTCTGTTAGAAATTCTACCGCATGACTTTTGTTACGCCATTGACGTAGACTTTCTATATTTTTATCTTCAGTTTCCCAACATAGTGTACATTCACTAGGACGTTCACCGTTGAGCAATCGTTGTCTTAGTTTTTTTATTTTGTCAGAATTAAATAATTCTCTAGAAGAGGGTCCGTCTATAGAAGATTTCAATGAATCTTTTATAAAACAACATACCTTTACTTGTCCATCATTCATATACTCTAAATTAAAGAATGGTAACGAACATAAAGTTTTAGTTGAAATCATTGTATCGTCATTAAACGGTTCAGACTCTACCGAGGTTGTTAAAAATTCTATATCGTAGTCTTTATCATTTTCAATATGTGTTGGAGAACATACCAAAATAAAACAACGTGCTACATTAAAAACATCTGCAGCATACTGCAAATATTCCAAAGTCTTTTTACCAACGTGGTAGTTGGTATAAAAAACAATGCGCTCATTGGATTCAAATGTTTCTTTATATTGATCGTGGAATACTTTAAAACCAATAGATGGTAATTTTGAAATTTCCGCCAAGTCAACAAACTCTAAAATTTTATACTGTTGACTTAGTTGTTGTTTTAATTCGAAAGGAGTCATTTGATTAATATTTATAGTTAACCCCCGCGGCCATAAAAAAAGCGGCCGAAGCCGCTTTTTATCATACTAACAAATTAAAAATTAAAACGAGCTTCTATCATTCCACTTTGTACTGTGTAATCATATTGCTTGCCATAACCATAACGTAAACGTACAATACTTGTTGGGTCAATTACATATCCAACACTGGCATAGGCTGTGTTAAAGTTTTGGCTGTTGTGAGCATACTCGCTGGTTATACGCCAATCTTCGGCTACTTGTGCTTCATAACGTAGGCCAACATCTGTGCTGGTTGTAGTCTTTTTAACAGTACCATACGACATGGCTGTTAACGCCGATCCAGATTCTTTCAGTGGATCAATGGTGTTCTTCTCTGTGCGTACACCTGCAAACGGACGGAATCCATAAGCTTCTGGTGTATAAAAGCGAGTATTGAACCATACGTCGTCGCCACTTGTTGACCCTTTGTTACTTAAACCTAACTCCGGTAAACTATGATTTACATCGTAGTTGTTTACAGCTAGGCCTAGGTCATTTTTCAAGATCCAATCGTTGTACAAGTAAGCACTATAAAGTCCTACGGCATCTTTGTTTAACGTACCGCTGGCATTAGTGCCACTGGCGCCGTTTAATGAGGCCTGTCCGCGGTTAAACTGAGCACCAACAATCCAGTCTCGAGCTACTTGCCAATCGTAACCAATACCGTATGTAGCCGATTTATAAGAATAACCGTTTACTGTACTTGATTCACTAGCACTACCTGTTACATAAAAGTTGTTACGTTCACTCACATTAAAGTCGTCGGCTAGTACACGATTACGATCTAGTACGCCACTGTCTAAGCTGTAGTTCATAATTCTGCTAATGTTGCCTAACTGTGTAGTTTGATCAATACGAGTTGAATAACCTTTGTCTGAACTAGAGATTGCTACGTTATTTGTATTTGTTGTAGCAGTTACTACTTCGTTTACTACCGCAGTTGATGTTGTAACAATATTGGTAGTTGATGTAGTTGTAACAGGAGCACCTGTACGTGTTACTGTGCTACCATCGCTGTAAGTATCAACATAAGTTGGAGTAGTCACTGTTGTAACAGTACGTGGAGTAGTGTTAGTTGTAACAGTTGTAATAGGTGTTGTACTTGTTGTTACAGTTGTAACTGGAGTTGTACTAGTAACGGTTGTATTTTGATTAATGTTTAAATTTTGTGCTGTTTGACCATTACGTGTATTTGTAATAGCTGTTGCCACTGCTGTTACACCCAATGTCACTGCCGCTACACTTGTAGTTGTTCCGCGTGAACTTGTAGTTGTTGTAGTTGTTGAACCATCGGCTGTAGTTGTAGTCACTGTTGGTGTACCATTTGCGGTACTTACCACAGTTGGTGCGATTGGAGGAACTACAGGCACTGGAGGTGCGCTTGGATTACCAGCGTTAACTGTTTGACTTGGTGTAGCTATAGGTGCAAAACTTGATGTATTTGGTACGCAAGCACTTGCTGTTAAACTTACGCTATTACAAACGCCAGCATAAACACCTAACTGAATAGCATTGTTATCTACTACGTTGTTACTCATAGCACGGAATGTGATAGTGTAGGTTGTACCTGATGTAGCTGTAAAGCCTTGATAGATACCATCAAACGAACCAACAGCACCGTCGTACCATTGTCCTGTACTCCAATAACCTGCGGCAGCTGGATATGTGCCTGCTTGATACCATACACCCCAGTTAGTTGGTGCTTGGATTGTTTGTGTACCCGAGTTGGTAGTAACTTGTACAGCACCACCCTGTGATAAATCACCATTGACAAGTATATTACTACCGCCGCCTGTGGTTAGTCCTACGTTTTGAAATGTCCAATATGCTGGATCTTGACGAAATGCAAAACCAATATACTCACTGCCTGATGTTGCGGCAGTAAAGTTGAAACTATAATTACTAAATTGGTTTGCTGTATTTCCTTGTACTGTGCCAATACTGCCGGGCGGCAAACTTTGTGCCATTGCTGAAGTAAAGATACCCAGCGTGATTAAGGCCGCCATGGCCCGTTTGATAATACTCATTTTAGCTCCTGTCGGTTTAACCGATCTTATTATTATTGTACTGCAACAACTATTTACCGAGGTAAACTATTTCTTTTTCTTTGTAGTTCTTCCATCTCTGCTTCATACTTAATTCTAGCTTCTTCTGTACTACGTTCATATGGTCGTTCAACAAACCTATGCATCGCATAGGCAACGGCAACACCAAATAGACCTCCAAGTATCTGCGCTAATAACATAATTACTATTCTTTTTTGTCAATTGGTGGCCAAAAGGTATCAACCGGATCTTCATCTAAATCCAAGTAAGTGTGTAACGCACAGGTTTTCATCCATACCGCAGTAGCGCCTTGTATTGAATAAATTTGTGCTTGGTTTTTACAACCAGCCACTCTGCATGTTGGCCGCTCGTTAGTAGGTTTCATTGTTGCCATAGTTCTGTCCTATATAACGTACTCCACTTCTTGTAAGTAAGGATATTTAATTAATATAAAATCTCTATATTCAGGTGGCACATAAAATTCTACAACATAACGCTGTATTTCATAATAGCCGCCACATTCTTGTACATATAAACTTAGTTCATCTAAATTATGTTCATAGTAACGATATTTGTTTATAGTAAAAGATATCATATTAATTTCCTTGTCTTACTGTGATTGGTGCACACCCCCCTGCTTGTACGCAAACGGTATTGATAAAATAGTTTTGTCCGCCTGTTTGTGTTAGATTTACACTTCCCGGACCACCAGCATTAGTAATACTAATATTGGCATTATTGGCTGTGGATCCTGATTGATTGACTGTGGCTGAGTTACCATTGCCTAATAGGTTAACTGCCAGGCTGTGAGCTCCTGTGCCCGATTGACTTGTTGCAACTGTATTCAAGTCGCCCTGTACTGCAATGGCTGCTGACTTGGCAGTATTATCTGATTGACTTGCGGTAACTGTATTATAATTTCCCGATACTGTAGTAGATAGATAATGAGCACCGGCTCCGGTATTAGTTTGTTCTGTGTTAATTTGATTGCCTGTACCAGTTACACTAACCGACTGATAGTGTTGGCCTGTGTCTTGTCCTGTAGTTTGATTGCCTAATGTAATGCCTTGATTAAGTCCTACATAGTTATAATCACCGTAGATACTGGCATTGATAGCACTTGACCCAACGGGATTACCAGGATCGCCTTGACGTATTTTTACAGTATTGCCTTGTCCCTGTATAGGCATTGCCTGTTGTCCAACTCCGCCTATGTTATTAACACCATTTTGTTGTATACGCACATGATTGCTGTCGCCAACTTGATCAATATAGATAGTAGGATTGTTTTGGTAATTGGCAATGGCCAAACCAGAATTTACTGTACTAGAAGATACTGGCTGAGATCCATTGTTTACCATTATGGATGCTTGGGCGTGTGATCGAGAACAAAATCCTAACCCGGCAACTAAAAATAAACTGATAACTAAAATTTTCATATTAGTTTTGCTTTACTGTTATAACTGTGCCGCTACCGGAGTTGACACGATTCTTAATAGTCATATTACCTTGTGTCATATAAACTGTAGCGGTTTCATTTTTATTCACGCTAATGCTTTCTTTATTACTGCCATCATCACGGAATAATGTAACTGATAGATCATCTACATAGGCTTTAACACCGGTACTGGCCTTATAATCAGGCAATAGACTACCGCTGGTTGAATTTAATATTTTTAAATCTTCCTGCAGTTGTTCATTTAACATTGTTAAAATATTAGCCAGGAAGTCTTGTTCTAAGAAATTTTGTGCTAGACGATTTTGAAATATTTGTCGTTGTTGATCAGCAAGCACATTGCCCAAGTCTGCTTCTTTAAGAAAATCTTGGCTTAGTAAACTCACAGTGGTTTTGTTTGCTTCTTGTTGAGCTTTTTTCAATTCCGGTGGCGGAGTTAAAATTAACAAATTATTCATAGCATCAAGACTAAGATTAATTATTACCGGTTTTGTTGGGGGTTGACTACGACTTTCAACTTTGGTTGCTTGAAATGCCTGATCTAATGTAACGGTGCCAGCATCAGTAATAACATCAATGATACCTGTTTTACAATCACGTTTAACATCAGCAAATCCGTTGGGACAACTAGGTAATAAGATTATTGTACTTGCGCCAAGTTCGTCAACAGTAGCAGTAAAATCAGTACCGCGAACAGCAATGGTAGCAGTAGGAGTGTTAATAGCCACCTTGTTAGGATTGCTATGAGCAATCGCCCCTGATGCGTAGCGAACAGTTCCGCTAGCCATGTTAAGAGCCAGTTTACCGGCCGCAGGTTTTTTAGGGTCGTATACAAAGTCGTCAATAACCAATTTACTGTTTTCATTTACTTGTACCTTAGTGTCATCAGCAAATGTAATACCAATCTTACCTTGACTGGTCTTGACTGCGTCGTCCATCTCCACTCCGACGCCCTTGGTCCCAGGTAGAGTCGTCTTCGACCGTTGTATCGAAGCTGGGCTGTTCACTTGCTCTGTTATTGTCCCTATTGCGGCGTCGCAAGTCGTGTAAATGTTGAGCAAGCCTACGCATAGTGTTGCTGTCCATACTAATCTCCTTGTCTTTTGAACCAATAACATTTCTGTAACTCTCGCATTAATTGATCTTGAGCTAGGCCAGTACTTCTACTTGCCAGCTCAATGAAATCTATCCACCGTGACGCAATATTAGTTTGACCGTCGCTCCATTGTTGATACATCATTTGTAGGAAGCGTAAGTCTACCATATTAGTGATTATTCTGTGTTATATTCACAGTATTACTACTACCGTTAATTTTTAAGTTAGCGGTGTTAGCGTCAGCTGTTGTTGACTGTGTAATCGACACTTGGTTACTGCTACCAGTCATACCTAATGCTACGGTATTTCCAATACCACCTTGTGTAATACCAACTACGTTATCGTTACCAACCATGCTACTGCCCGATCCAGCATAACCACCTATGCTAGCGGTATTGTTACTGCCATTTTGGTTTATAGTATAAGCATTGTTAACGCCACTGGAATTGATACCAATTGCATTACTACCTGTGCCTTGCTGTGTTACTGTTGCGTTATTATTGCCGCCACCACTTAAACTAATTCTTGTTGTATTAGCATCGCCGGATATATTAGCTGTTACTGAGTTGCTATCACCGCCAGCAGTATTAATTGTTAGGTTATTGTTGCCACCTATCATTTTAACCAATGCTTGTGCGTTGTTACCTACCTGTGTTATATCAACTGAGCTACTGGCAAATGTACCTTGTCCGTCGCTGTTAAGATCTAATATAGCGCGAGCACTATTACCCTGTACGCTATAGTTTACTGTTGGTACCGAACCTCCACCTAGTGTAGTTCCTACCATGCTAACATCTAACTTATTTTGGTTACCAACTTGGTTAATACTGACCAATGCGTTATCGCCATTAAGTTTAGCCGCAACGGTATTATCGTCACCACCTTGTATTGGCTGAACACCTCTTACAACGTTGCCAAAGCCGTTTTGCGTTACGTTGACTGTTGCTCCACTACCTGATTGATCGATGTAGATACTGTTGTCAGCAGCATTGACACCTACACACATTGCAACGGCTAGCATTGTTATTATTTTTTTAGCTAGTCTTGTTTTCATTTTACTTCGTTCCTTTGGCCATAGCCATAATCTACTGCTTCTTGACCTCCGGTCCCGACTTCTCCGGTGGTGATACTACTAAACTACTACTCTTTACATACCCTTTATGACCTTGACCATCGTCTACAAAATACCAGCCGTCTGGATAAGGTATAACTTCTAACTTAACACCTTTTAATAATTGCCAACGACGTTGCGATTTCTCGTTTGTCTCTGCATACAAGTATGCTGTATCGGCTAGGTATTGAGTTGTATTCTTGGGTTCTTCCTTTTTTACTTCTACTTTAGGTTCAACCTTTACTTCTTCTTTTTTAATTTCTTCTTTTTTAACTTCTTCTACTTTTGGTGCTACTGC
>Ga0208380_1000086_pt1 | contig 26988 bp, 29 predicted proteins | sample CryBogCBE27Jun07_FD_184570 | JGI IMG/M metagenome (GOLD analysis project Ga0208380, IMG submission 184570) | Freshwater microbial communities from Crystal Bog, Wisconsin, USA - CBE27Jun07 (SPAdes) | ecosystem: Environmental > Aquatic > Freshwater > Lake | place: Crystal Bog, Wisconsin, USA... | reverse complement strand
AGAACCCTGTGAGGTTTCCGGTTACATTACCAGTGAGATTTGAGGTTACGGAGAACCCCGTGAGGTTTCCTGTTACATTACCAGTGAGATTTGAGGTTACGGAGAACCCCGTGAGGTTTCCGGTTACATTACCAGTTAGGTTTCCGGTTACATTACCAGTTAGGTTTCCGGTTACATTTCCAGTGAGATTTGAGGTTACAGAGAACCCTGTGAGGTTTCCAGTCACATTACCAGTTAGGTTTCCGGTCACATTACCAGTGAGATTTGAGGTTACAGAGAACCCTGTGAGGTTTCCAGTCACATTACCAGTTAGGTTTCCGGTCACATTACCAGTGAGATTTGAGGTTACAGAGAACCCTGTGAGGTTTCCGGTTACATTACCAGTGAGATTTGAGGTTACGGAGAACCCCGTGAGGTTTCCTGTTACATTACCAGTGAGATTTGAGGTTACAGAGAACCCTGTGAGGTTTCCTGTTACATTACCAGTGAGATTTGAGGTTACGGAGAACCCCGTGAGGTTTCCTGTTACATTACCAGTGAGATTATTTGAGGTTACGGAGAACCCCGTGAGGTTTCCGGTTACATTACCAGTGAGATTAGAGGTTACGGAGAACCCCGTGAGGTTTCCAAAAATATTTCCATTCGTTACATATACATTTCCATAAATATTACCTGAATACGATTTTGCACTTATATTTTTCGAAACATATACATTACCAATTACGGCTAAATTAGAATTATAATCCTGATTTGAACCAATAGTCACATTAGACGCATAATAAATTGTAGATGTACCTGCCACATTTGCCCAATATGAATCCCCACCGGTATTTACAACTACATTCACATTTGCAGTCCCTGAAGACCCTGAACAACCCCAACTATTAAATATAGAGTCCATATCTATCTACGTTTTAACAACAAAATAAATAAAATACTAAAAACGAGTACCATAATTACGTTAATACCTTTAATATCAGGAATGATATTCTTTTCCTTTTCTTCATACAACGGAACACGGGATTGTTCATCTTCAAAAAAACGAAGAAGAATCGCGTTATCATTAGCTCCGTTAAAATTCACCATATTCCCTTGATAATCTAACCACTTTACCGTGAGTCTATCTATAATATCAATGGGCTTAGGGTACTCTATTGAAATTTTATAATCACTAAACTCTTTGAAGGTTTTAATATGAGTGCTTGTCACATCCAATGGAACAATTGCAAAAATAGTAGAGTTTTGAGATGCAGTTGGATCCGCAACGGCATCAATCTCAAATGGTCTTCTTAATTCGTCTATATCAAGGTATACATATTCACCCCATGGTTTCATAGTCGCTACTCGAGGTGCCTTCACAAAGTAATACGCATTTGATGAAGGGCCCATAAATATACCGTTTGACGTAGTTGCTAGTTTTGACACAAGTGTCCCGGACATACCTGTGAGACCAGTAAATTCATTCGATAAAATTGTCATTGAAAATACATTTGTGCTAATCATAATAAATTTTCCTTCATTGGCAAGGAATGAGAATGTATACGCATTACTTGATACCGTATTGTTCACTGCCTCTACCAGTCCAGACGTTGAATAAAACCCGTTTGATATTGAAAATATATTTCCGGACATTGAAAATATGTTTGATCCATTTGTGATGTTGTACACTGTGTTAGGTACTGTGGCTGAAACGAGTTCAACCTTTGTCACATTCTTTAAAGGGTTCTGAATGTACAATGTATACGAGTTACCGTATGGTTCCTTTCTGCGGCGTGAGTCTACATAAATCTCCCTCATTACTATTAGAACCCGATTTAGTTTTCGTCACATTCAAGTCTCAGTGTAAATAGGTTATACGATCCCATGGGTACGGGATTACCCTGGTAATCGAGCCATCTAACCGTGAGACGATCAACAGAATCAATTGGTTGTGTGTACTTCACCATGACATTGTCCTTCTTGTCCATGTAAAAGTTACCGCTCGTTGTGCTACACAGTTCACGAAGCTGAATAATGCCAAATGAAGTCGAAACGGGATACTGACCTGTTGCTACAGTTTTTTTACAGTCGATTTGGAATGGTCGTCTGAGCTCTTGAATATCTAGAAAAATGAAATCACCCCTCTGAAGACCTGGGTTTGGAATTTGCGTAATACTGGATAAAGGATTCACAGTAAGTGATACCACTTGAGCCATTGTAATATTTCTGATTGGTCTCTGTAAGAAAAGAGTGTACGAGTTTGGTGTTTGGTACGTAAAATTCATGGTGAAAGATGCGGTAGTTATTGGCCCTATGACGACAGATCCAACGGTACTGGAATTTGAAATCTGGAATGTCGTGAGAGAGTTAACATTAGAAATGTAATATGTTGTACCAGATGTAATTTGGGATGGAACTGATCCGGAAAATGTCACTGGTTGATTAGGGATCATACCATTTGTTGATGAAACCGTTATGTTACTCGAAGATGTGGTTGAAGAAACGCTAATTGAAGTAGGTGTTCCCTGTGCATATCTCGAATCAATGTAGAGCTCTTTCATTTATTTTTGAATGACATTAAAAACGTATCCTGTAGAAAGACCTTAGATTGTTTTCCTGTACACGTTACAGAATCATTTTTACAGTTTTTGTATTACTACAAATCCATTTGCGGACGGTATGTTATACCCAGACGAGTATCCAGGTAAACCTGTATATATAGTAGCATTTCCTAATGTATTTATATCATAGGAGCCACCTCCACCTCCGAATCTCTGTCCACCGTTTGATAATCCGCCTCCACCCGAATATCCTCCGCCTCCGAAACCACCACACCCGAAACCACCCGGTATCTGAGTACCTCCAGCTACAACAATAGTTCCCGGTTGACCAATCCCACCATTTAAAAATGAGTATGCATACACACGTGTTCCAGACCCGTTGTATAGATTGGATGAAAATCCGGCACCAGCATCAGATGGATTGTTTCCGCATGAACCGGCATTACCCGAAGTTCCAGCATTTCCACCACCTTGGCCACTTGTTCCGCTTGTTGTGGCCACTCCATTACCTGCACCGGGGCTATTTGAAGCTAAGTTACCCCACCATCCTCCTCCCCCTCCAGCCACGATTATAGGTGTATTGTTACTGTACACTACAAATGATCCACCGCCACCAGTTGCATATTGTGTACCACCGCCATTAAGTTGTTCATTTGTGCCCCGTTGACCAACAAGAATTTTAATACTTTGTCCCTGTGTAAATGTATATGTATTTGATACAATTATACCATTAGACGACGGATAAGGATTTGTCGTGGCAGATAATTGAGCAAATCCACCACCGGCTCCGGCAGCCGTGATGCGATATGTACCAGTTAAAGGTACTGTCCATAACTGAATACCATTTGATAATCCCCCCCATCCGACTGGAATTGGGTTATATGTAGTTGTAACTGGCCCGGTGTTACCTGTAGCCGCCATATTTGTAAATGTAAATGTAAATGTATTAGTGTAAATCCACGGATTGAACCACAGAGTGGTCATCTATTTAAAAGAATAGAAAATTAAAAGGTCAAGATGAACTCGATTGGGGAGGATGTTCCTTGTATCGAAGAATTTGGTGTTGTATCTGCGTGCGCGGAGACTACAGGAAACTTTGCGCTCATCAAACCTGGTGAGTTTGCAGCACGAGGGAGATTTGGTACATCCCCCCTGTACTGGAACAGAGAAAAGAAGACTTTTTCGTTTCGACCGCGAAAGGATCTCGTTGAGTTTCCAACTGGATGCGTCTATTTTTTCGAACACGATCGAATCGTATGCTGGGACGATCCGTGGTTCGAGAAGCCTCTGCGTACGACACATGATGCGACGGATGTTATTCGCGAGAAGATTCAAAGGGCCGTCGACCGTTTCATAGACAAGACGGATGCGTTCCTTTACTCATCTGGGTGTGGTTCTCGTCTCGTAAATCAATTCGTTCCGGATGAAATGATGTCGTACACTATTGGGCACACCGAAAATTCACTGGACATGGAGTCTCTTCCCGCGCGCGACATGTCAGTGAAGGTTTTCTTTGACGAGTCCTCACACTGGCCGGGGCACCTCGAAGGGGCGGAGATTCCAATGTACATTCTGGCCCGATACCTAAACATAACAACGAGTCATCGACGACTCATCACTGGGTTGGGGTGCACAGAGCTCTTTTCCGGATCTGGTGATTTTAGGCCTCGAATGAATCACATCATTGACCAGTTTGCGACGTTCGGCATTGAAGTGTGGAGTCCATTTTTTGATTTGGAACTCGTCGAGTATGTTCTTGATTACACGACAGAGAGTGACAGACAGAAGATTCTCTCTGACCTGGTCGAGGGAGAACTCCCGTTTGACGGTGATTCAATGGAGGATACGATCGGCATCCCAGAGAAAAAAACATGGTGGCAATGGTAAGAAGACATGAAGCTTTACAGAGGTGGTTCAAGAAATGGTAAATTTTTTACATTTTCGTATGCAATTGCGAAAAGGTACGGTAAAAAGGTGTGGACATTTGAAACCCCGAAAAAACTTAGACTCTTCAAAATTACACACCATTCATTGACGCATACGGTTTTTCCAAACGTATCCGCAAAGACGCGAGCTCTTCTTTCAGCTGCGTTTGGGACGGATATGAAATTAAAGAACCAGGTGAAATTGTTCACGGGTAAAACACCAAAAGGAGTTAAAAGTGTGATTAGAGGTCAACGACTTTCAGTGGTCGATATAGATTATGCAGCACATGAAGCCCTGTACAGAGAATTTTTATCAAAGAGAGGCTACGATGGAACTGTTTCAGATTCTAAAAAGGCTTCGATGCACGGTGGAATATTCCACGGGGAGGTGTACATTCACGCACCAAGATTGATTTTTTCAATACAGAATGAGTTTGTAGAGTACACGAAAAGAACAAGGAGACTTATAAAACCACATCACGATTTTATTCAATTTTTAAGTGGAGGAATGGCTATAAAGTTGTACCTCGAAGCGCGAGGAATACGGACAGTCGACACATCGGATTTTGATTTTAAATTTGCCGTTCCCAAACCTCTTATGACACAAAAAGAAGTTGATGAAAAATCTCAAAAAATGTTTGATATCATGTACAAACACATGAAGGGATTTGGTAAGCCGTTTACATGGAGAGAGCTCAAGGGAGTTCCACTTGATTCACCTGGCAAAAAGGAAGGAAAGCTGGTGTACAAGGTGTTTACCTTTTCAGTTCAGGGACAAGAACTCGTTGATACATCACTTGTCGTGTATCCGGGCATAACACGAGCACATCTCAGTAGACGATGGACAATGTATTTCAAAATGCCCATTGAAAAGTTGTACTACATGTGGAACGATACCCTTGCTCTCTTAGCAGGGTCATTTACGAAGAAGAGTATCATGCTCAGAAATCCAATTAATGGTAACAAAAAAGAAAAGGGTATAAAGAACGCTATACGAGTGGGTCACCTTTCATTCCTTACGTCAAAACAGGCCAAGATTGTACGATTGGCGCGTCAGTTAGTTCTTGATATAGCCATGCGAAATAAGAAAAGGGCTACAGAGTCATCAAAATCTATTCTCAAGATACTTAAATGAACAGAGAAGCGAAATTTACGATAGATAAATGGACCAAGTACAGAGATGATTTCTTTTTGAGAAATGATGCTTCAGGTATTTTAAAAGCATCATTCGTTATTTGTAAATTTTTAAGTGATATTGAATTCTCAAGCGATCCATCTATGAAGCGAGTCTACGAAACTCCCGAGAATCTCAATAGAAATTTAGAACAACTCCACAAGAATGCCGAGACGAGAGGAAATAAGACACCTGGTTTTAATTATCGTCGCGCGGGTGAGGCCCTGCGTCTTCGCGAAGGAGTTCCATTTAAATACCAAGGAATTATGCTATTTAAAAAGAGGTTACAGAAAAAGACGTACGGCGAACTTGTATCTGGTATGGTTCGAGCTGTCGAAGAAAAAACGAGGGGGATAACTAAAAATACGCCGTTAAAGGAAATTTTTGAAAAGACTGGGTATGTGAGAGGTCAGTCGACAGTGATGGGTGGATTTTTTTATCATTCATTGGTGATGTATGGTTGGTACATGTGTTGGGGTCTAACTCCGATGGCTTCAAAAAGACCAAAGGTGATTGAGTTTCCGGGTTCATGTAATGTGCAAGCTTGTATAAACATGTATATATTCAAAAAATTAGGAATGGAGGACAGGATAGTATACGTGGCGCATGGCAAGGCGCTCGTCGATTCAAAGGGACACGTGAATCCATTGACTGCTCACAGAGCCGCAGGCATGGACAGTGCACAGTTTTGTCATCACGCATTCAAAGAAGTTGATGCTCAAACGGGAATTGAGAGTGGATATTTTGCAAATCATTATATAAAAGTGTACCCTAGTCACATAGATGCATTTGATATAATCACGCTCGCCCCTATTTTCAGGGCCATACAGAGACTCCGAAAACTAAACAAAACGTACAAAGTTGCTCTGGTTGAAAGAGTCCTTGGTGCGCTCCAAACTGACATGAAGCATTTTATACATACCTATCTCATGTTGCAAGGCGTGACGATGTCAACAAAGGAAAATATTATACCGAGTAGAATTCTGGGCAATCGATCCATTCAAAAATTTAGAGAAAATCGCGCCAGGAGTATCATCAAGAAACATCTAAACGCCCGTAGACCCAAAACCGTTCGCGCCACGTGAAGAAGTCTGCTGATCATCAGTCTCCTCCGCCACAATTGGATCCAGTGCACGCTCAAGGATGAGCTGTGCGATACGATATCCAGGCTTGATAATAAACGGATTCATCATATCGTGATTAAACAGAACCACACGAATCTCACCCTGGTAATCCGGGTCAACCACACCCGCGCCAACATCAAGGCCGTGCTTCACAGCCAAGCCACTGCGTGGAGCAATGCGTCCGTATACACCGTCTGGAAGCAATAGTCGTAGTCCGGTGGATACGACGACGCGCTGTCCGGGAAGGACAATGTAGCTGTCGATAGAATACAAATCAAGGCCAATGGACCCCGGGGTGGCCTTGGAGGGAATGATGGCATGAGGATTGAGCTTAATAAACTTGACTGTAGCCATTTCCTTCTTATATTGGAATATGTCGAAATCTTTAAACTCGTTGAAGAGTCGTCGCCTGCATAATTTGAAATCGGGACAACTGATTGCTCGCTTCCAATACTTTTTGATAGTATTCGCAGCGACCCATTGACGAACACTGACCTCAATAGGTTCGATCGGAGTTTTCCATGTAGACTCATTCCACTGAAGATAGTTCCGCTGCCAATTGAGCGTGGGATGTGCATTTATTATATCTATATGAACCGAAATACTTAAGCGCATCCAATCAAAAAGAAACTCATACGTGTACAAGAACCACACATGTTCGTTTGAAAAATCGGCAAGATGTATCACATCAGCCAATAAAAGCCACGGAAGATCCAAAGACTGTATAAATACAGGCCAAGAAGTTCGTGAAGCAAACATAAGCCATTTATAGGGTGGTAATCTATCTTTGAATATTCTAAGGAAAGCGAGATCGTCTTGCGTAATTTTCTTAGGGTTCCATGTTGCAAAGTCCCACGTCAAATGTCTATTCGCAATCATAAATTCTTTGGATGCTCTCTCCGTAATTATCCTCCACGTCCACGGAAAACTTGGATGTTCCAAAAGAAAATCAAATGGTACACGAAAAGAAAGATCGTTCCAATTCCAAAATCGATCAGGAAATTCGGAGACCCATTCAAATGTAAAATTTGGATGCGCCTGTGAAAAGGGAATCACATCTTTCTTTTCACGGAGCACTTCAAGAGTCAAGTCAGGGTGCTGTGACATTTCAATAGGGTTTGAAAAATCAGAGTTTCGTAAGAGGCGTGTTCGAACGTATCGTTGCATTTGTTGTTACATTTTCTTATTCTCTATATCTCGTCTCATTTGCTTCATTTGATTTGGACTCATTCCTTGTATTGGGACACCATGAGTCAAAAGAAAATATGCATTTGCTTCTTGGTTTTGGTTGTTTTGTTTCATTTTTACAAGTTCTGGAATAGAACGGTTTTTCAAATTATTCTCGCTATGGAAAAATCTAAGTTGCTTTATAAGACCTGCTCGTCTATCATTGTTCGATAATTTACCGTTGTATTGAACTGTGCGATTGTTTGTCTGTGTACCCTGGTTCCCTCGCCGGTTGTTTGTCTGTGTACCCTGGTTCCCTGTGCGGTTATTTGTCTGTGTACCCTGGTTCCCTGTGCGGTTATTTGTCTGTGTACCCTGGTTCCCGTTGCGATTGTTTGTCTGTGTACCCTGGTTCCCGTTGTGATTGTTTGTCTGTGTACCCTGGTTCACTGGGCGTGCACGATTACCTGATAACATAAAAAATGATTTTCTGTTACGTTTGAGATTTTGAAGCATTCTCTTAGATGAGCGAATACTTTCAAGAGTTATTGCATAATTAGTTTTTAAATTTTTTAGTTTTTTTTCGTTGTTTTCAATTGTTTTTCTAATCTGATTATATGTATTTTCATGTGCTATTCCCCAATTCTCTCTAGATTTAATCCGTGAACCTCCTACACTTTTTAAAAGTCTATCAACTAAAAGACGGTGTGTATTTTTCACCTTTCCAGAAATGCGATTACCTACCCGTCCCTTGTAATATCCAAGTGAACTGCGCGCGAAATCCATATTTAAGGTAAGAAAATATTTTTGTTTTGTGAACGGAGGATGGTATACTGATGCACCAATCAACAAAAATGGCACTCTTCTTCCAGTCGAAGAAGCTTCGCACGCTCAACCGCGAGCGCGAGTACCTCGAGTCTCTCGGCTGGACTCCCGTCGATGAGAGGATGTTCATCGAAATCTTTGGGTTTCGGACACCTTTCCACGCATACGGATATAACGCGATAAAGAGAATTCCTGGCGAGGGATGGGGTGACTATGTCATGTGCCGCGTGAACATGAAGACGAGTTACTACAATGATCACATGTTCAATGACAATACTGTTAGGTACCAAGGATCTGGTCGCGAAGAGCACGGAAATCAGAATATGCGCAAAAATAATAATCACCTGCTTGAGGAGCCGGGTACCCGTGTTCTCTTGTGCACTCGCCTTAGCGATTCCACGTGGTACTACAAGTTTGGGTTTCGTGTTGGTGCGTACGAGTACGTTCCTGATAATACCCGCTCCGTTTTTTACTTCAAAATCCAAGTTGTGTGAACGGGGTCTTGTTCTTCGGATGGAACAGTCATCAAAAAACATGGGAATCAAGCTCAAGCCTCACCAGGTTGATGGAGTCAACTGGATGGTGAGTCGCGAAAAGGCGAAACCCGTGGCGGGTGGGATTCTCTGCGACGAGATGGGTCTCGGAAAGACTGTGCAGATGCTCGAGACGATGGTGCGTCATTTTAAGCGCAGGACTCTTATCATAGTCCCCAAGTCGATCGTGCCCCAGTGGCTGGAACAAATTCGAAAATTTGTACCCGAGTTTACCGTGTGCGTCTATGACGGCTCGCACCGAAAATTCTTTCTGGCTGATGTGTGCATCTGCCCTTATTCAGTTGTCAAGGATCTCTTGGATTTTGAATGGGATCGGGTTATTCTGGATGAGGGGCACGAGATTCGGAACAGGAAGTCACTTGTGAATCGCAATTGCATGCAACTCAAAGCGAAGATCAAGTGGATTCTTTCCGGAACTCCTGTGTTTAACAAAATGCGCGACTTTGTGGTTCTGTGTGAGTTTGTCGGTGTAAAGCGTAGGTATGTCCAGTGCCACTTGGATGATGTGAAGAATGAGTTTGTCCTTCGCCGGACGAAGAACACGTCACAGGGTCCGGGGTATGAATTCTCCCTTGTGGAATTGGAGATGCACCCGGAGGAACAGGAGTTTTATGACACTGTGTGTGCCACGGGGTTTGCGTGTATCCTCGAGGGTATTCTGAGGTGTCGCCAGGCGAGTTCATGGGCTCCGATGTTTGACGGGCCTGCTGTGTCCAATAAGTTGGATACGCTCATTGAATTGATCAATGAACACCCAGACGAAAAGTCTCTTGTGTTTACCCAGTTTCGTATGGAGTCTGCTGAGATTAAGCGGCGTCTCTCAGTTCCTACGTTTATTCTGGATGGGGGGACGATGGATCGTGAGGTGGTGATTCGAGAGTTTAAATTGGCTCCACCGGGGTCAGTTTTCATCATACAAATCAAGACTGGTGGCGTGGGCTTGAATCTTCAAGAGGCGACTCGGGTGTACATTACTCAGCCGTCTTGGAATCCCGCGACGGAGATTCAGGCGATTGCACGATCGTACAGGAGTGGTCAGGAGAAAAAGGTGTACATTAAAAAACTTTTGTACACGGGTATTGATGGCGAGATGTCTCGGTTACAACGAAAAAAGTCGCGGGTTTCTCTGCAAGTCGTTGGCACGGAGTTTGAGATTCCTGTGCCGATACAAGAAGAGTCTGGGTTTAAAATCGAACTCGGAAAGTATATATGCTAGCAACGGTACCTAGGCCGATAGTGCGGACGGTTGTGAAGACGAGAGTTGTAGTGAAACGATCTAGTCCATACGTACAAAAATTTATCAAAGATGTGAGTGTGTCTCTTGTCGCTGATGCGTTTGTGCATCAAAAAGTTCCTGATGTAGTTGATCTCGTCACTGTTTGCTTTTGGTCAAATATTTTAAATTGCTTTATATAAATGTCAATTATACTAACATCATACGGACAGACTGTAAATGCAATTCCGACTACAGGAGCACCAAGTGGCGTAACATTAAACAATGGTATACAGCAATGGACTGTTCCGTCTACTGGTGTGTATACATTTATAGCAGCGGGAGCGGCAAGTGGCGGCACTAATAATGGAAAAGGTGTAATTGTGTATGGAACATACACTTTAACAAGTGGACAAACTATAAAAATATTGGTTGGTCAAAAAGGTGGAAGTACGATTAGCAGAAGTGGTGTAGGTGGCGGCGGGGGCACGTTCATAGCATACTCAGATAACAGACCTATTTTAGTTGCAGGAGGAGGTGGAAGTGCATCAAACGGTATCTTAACAACCAACAATTCAAATACAGGTACATTAGGTTTAGCTGGAAGTGGTGGAGCTGGCGCTGGATTTCAAGGTGGCGGTGGTGCTGGATTTACTGGAGATTGTTCATTTAGTATATGGCCATCATTTAATGGGGGGACGACTGTAACAGTTTATTCATTTGTTAATGGAGGTAATACTCCGTGGTTAACATCAGCCGATATAGTTTCATCAGATGCTGGTTATAATGGGGGTGGTTTCGGTGGTGGAGGTGTTTCTGCACCAAACAGTATGAATGGTGGTGGGGGTGGTGGATATTCTGGTGGAAATTTTGGATATGGTGGAGGATCATATGATTCTTCATCATCTGCAACGAATAATACAGCTACAATGTATACAGGTTCATTGCCACCTTCATTAAGTTCACGTGTATCATCGGATGGGTATAATATAGGAGATGGGTTTGTAATCATTTCATTACCAAGCCCCTCTCCAAGCCCATCTCCGAGTCCCTCTCCGAGTCCCTCTCCGAGTCCCTCTCCGAGTCCCTCTCCGAGTCCCTCTCCGAGTCCCTCTCCGAGTCCCTCTCCGAGTCCCTCTCCGAGTCCCTCTCCGAGTCCCTCTCTAAGCCCCTCTCCAGGTTCATCACAGAGTTATACGCCTTCACCTGACAGTTCTACGCCCTCGCCTTCATCTGACAGTTCGCCTTCATCTGACAGTTCTACGCCCCCATCTTCATCACTTCCATGGAATACTCTTGGAATTTTTGTACTTATTATTATTGTGTTTGTGACAATTTTTATGATTCTAAAGAGTAGACGTCCACATTAAATAAAATGGTTATGATTAGGTGTCGAACGTCGAGGATGGCCCTTGAGGTTGAGAACACGGTTCATATGTGTGCAGAGAGGAGGCTTATCCAGCGTATGAAACATCGAGCGAGGACAATCGGTATTAGACCGGCTGCTTTTTCGCACTGGTTTCATAGGAAGGTTGGTAGGCTTATTATACTTAGGATTCATTGTAGCGGAACGCTTGGAACTTCAATTCCATGCATATTGTGTAGGAAGGCTCTTGAAAAACAGTGCATAGACTGGAATGCTCATATTGGAAATACATGGCATTCAAATCGAGATGAATGTGTACCCGTATCAAAGTTTACTCCTAAACAATATGGATATTTTCATACCCATTTTTGATTTGAACGCATGCTCTTTGATAATTTGGGATTTGTTCGCTTAAAAAGTGTAGCGAGAGCACCAAGTCTGTGACTAAGTGTGAGTTCGGGTACGCCACGTGAAATTGCATATGACAGTGCTGAATGTCTTTGTGAAATTGATGATTTTGGTTTGTATCCATACATGGAAAGACCACCCTTCTTTAACGTGAACAGTTTCTTGCCACGTCCTGGTGCACCGCGATTCTTTATACTGAATGAAGCAGCTTTGACGCGGGTACCATCTTTGCGCACGTATGACTTGCGTTTAATTATCATTTATATTACGGTGATATAAGTTTTTGCCATGGAAGAAATAATTTGTCCGAATGTTTTTCTTTGATAAACACGACTGTTCTCGATATACTAACGATATCTTCATGATATCTATTATAATAATAATCACGTAACTCCCTTGCATCTTTAAACCAATTACATTTAATTGGTCTAATACTATTAGAATCTACAATCCTGTATTCTCCGTTTGGTGTTACATAGCCGGTTATTGCATGTCCATTCTTTGCAGCATTTAAACCGATATATGCATGACTTAATTTAAAGCCAGTAAGTGTATCAACCATATCATAAGGGTAATAATATGTTTTGATAGTTACATCATATCTATATCTCCATGTTCTATCTCCAGTCCAGTTACCAGGAACTATAAAATCCAGAAACCTGTATAGGTCATCTTGTGATCCTCCGTTTACAGAATTAGTAGATCTTAAAGAAATTGATTGAATGAGATTTTTCTCATGATATTTATTTTGAAGTTTCATATTAGCCCATATATGATCTTTAGGTGCATGCAATTCAAAACGTATATAGCTCCAAAAAAAATCGGGTATTTTCTTTTTACGTGGACACATGTTATCTAATGCTGCATTTGGTTGTGCCGTATACTTAACTCGACTGGCTAGAATTTTTCTACCAATGGGAGATAAAAGCCATCCATTAAGTATAGCGTTAAACCAACATGTACCACTTTGTTGTAAACGTATAGAATTAATTCGTGTATTTAATTTTCTAACGTTTTTTCGTTTAAAATGTTTTGCAGCTACTACATTTTTCAAGTTTTGATTAGTTAGGCGAGCCACGTTTATCTTTTTATTAATTCTTTTTACAAGTTCATTTCGGGTTAGATTGTTAAATGGATTTCCTTTACGAGTATTATTTAGTCGTCTTCCAGAGTTAACAAGTTTGTTGAAGTATTCTGTTGGCTTCTTCTGAAGCCTTCTTCTCGTTGCAAGTCTGCGTCGGATAATTCTTCCACGGTTATTTACAACAGGATCATAACGCGTTAATATATTCATTATTGAAGATTTATTTAGTGGTGCATTATTGAGTGTTCTTTGTCTAATGTACGAACCTATACCAGCATTTCTTTGTTCCGCGTTATGTCGTCGCAGAAGAGGTTTCATTTGTTATTCTACGATTTTATTTTCTTTTATAAAATCACTTATATAAATACCATTACTAATATGAACATTTCCATCACTTAAATCTTTTCTTAAAAACCCATTTTCATCTATATACTTATTATAAACATCAAAGAATATATATCCTTTTTCAATACACTTTTCTTTTAATTTTTCGTTAAAATATAAAGCATATTGTTTCCTTTCTTCGTCAGTTCCCAAATATGGATACTCTGGATTTTCACGAGTATTGTATTTTTGAATAGGTGGAACAACATTATAAACGCATACATTTTTCAACTTGAGTTGTGAAACGGATACATTTAATTCAATTGCTTCAAAATAATTATAAACAATACTGTCTATGATATCTCTATATGTCGTCGTGTCTGTTATATGTTTGTGAATATGACATCTACAATCTATTTCACCTAAACAAAAAATAACAGTGTCTCCGTCTTTAATATTAAATCTGCGAATATCACATCTATTTAATTTTTCCTTCCCAACACTATAACACAAAACTGGTCCTAATGCGTGATTTATTATTCCGGTCCAACCATAACCGGAATGACTATCCCCAATAGTATGAATTGACATTTCATACTATGTAAATCTTTCTTTTAAGTTCCACGGAAGGAATAATTTGTCAGAGGGATTTTCTTTGATGAACACGACTGTTCGTGTGACATAAAATCCTTCCTTTGTCGTTACGGTGTATTCTCGAAAACTAGCGTATTTTTCTAATTCACGGACACCGTGAAACCAGTCACACGAAACAGGTCGGACATTATTAGAATCTACTATTTTATACTTTCCGTCTTTTGTTACGTATCCCGTAATTGCATGACCGGATTTTATATTCGGGTTTGAACTAGAAAGTTCTATGTATGCATGACTAACTCTGTAACCGGGAGGAGGTGCGTGTATTTCTTTACGAGATGCACCATAATACATGATACATACATCTTTTCCTGGATTTTTAGACCAGTTACCAGGAACTATAAAATCCATAAATGCCAATACATCTCTTACCCATCCACCATTTGGAGTATCGGGTATTTTTCGTAAACCTGTTGCGTGTATGAGATTTCTTTCGTGATATTTAAGCTGAAGGCGTACATTGGCCCATATATGATCTTTGGGTGCAGTCAATTCAAACTTTATATATTTCCAAAAATATGATGGGAGTTTTGATCTCACTGGGCAAAAGTTATCAAGTTCGGGGTTTGGTTCTGTGAATAATGTCCTCGCCTTTAAAACTTCTCTGCCTATATATGAAAGAAGCCACCCATTAATTATCGAATGGAACCAACACGTACCACCCTCTTGTATACGTATTGAATTATTTCGTGTATTTAAATTTTGTATTCGATTCTTTTTAAAGTGCTTAGCGGCGAGATAATTTACCAAGTTTTGATTGGACAATAAACTGATATTTGTTTTTTTATTGTGTTTTCTAAATTCTTGTACTAACTGTTCTCTTGTGAGATTACTGTGAGGAAGGCCCTTTCTCGTATTATTAATTGATTTATTTTTTATCATTTTAGCTAGAGTCTCTACCGGTTTTGTTAAGAGTTGTTTCCTTCTGGCTGATCGGCGAAGAGAACCTTTTGCATTAATAACCGGTACATTTCTCACCAAGAGTTCGATAAGATTAAATTTATTTATCTTTGCTGGCTCAACCCCAGGTGGCCTTTTTCTAATGTACGCACCTATACCAGCTCTCCGCTGCTCTGCATTCTTTCGTCGCAGAAGAGGTTTCATGTGTTACTGTAAGCATAGAAATTCATTCTGATCTGATAAAGAGGATATACGTATACATGCCAAATGCGTAATCTTATATATTTTGTGGTTGGAGGAGAGAGAGATTATTCAAAGTTACTTCTTTATTGTATCAATACTATTAGATGTTATCAAGATAATGACGATTATGATATTATGGTTATGTGCGACGAAGAGTACGCTAATGTAATTCGAGAATTTCCAATACAATATATCCATATCACACCACACAATCCATCGGTAATTCACGTAAGTATGAGAAAAACCGAGATATTTTCATTTACTCATATCCACGAGTATGAAAAAGTATTATATTTAGACTGTGATATCGTGGTCTGTGGATCCTTAAAATATATGATGGAGTTAGTAAAATTTGATGATATTCTGTATGTTGTACCAGAAAGTAATGATCATACATGTTCTTTTTTTCAAATGCATGACAAGCCATACGATACAAAAACACTGGACGAATTTTCTAAAAAGAATATATACACATTTAATTGTGGGCAATTTGCATTTAAAGTGTCTAAAAAGATGGAGCAGCATTTCAATGATATTGCAAATCAGATACATACTTCATATGACCCATCTCTACATTTTTACGAACAATGCTTTATGAACAATTATTTTAACAGGCTTGGTGCAGTATCATATGATATCGCGGGTTATGTAAATTTATTGAATCCAGTTCAGCTCAAAGAGACTATTACACTACGCACTATAAACCACTTATTTGTAGCTTCGGTCCATTACATGGTTAAATTGCATAGAATGAAACAATGTCACCATGCTCGTATCGAAGTTGATCAGCCAATGATATGTGATAGTAGAGATCTAATGAATCAATATATTAAAATAGGTAGCAACCCCGTGATGGCGGAGATTGGAGTTTTTCGCGGCGAGTTTTCCAAATCTCTAATTGAAATGTACAATCCTGAAATTCTTTATATGATAGATCCATGGGAAGGAGGGATATGTTCCGGTGATATGAATGGTAATAACGTATGTTATATTGATGGAGATGAATGTTACAATGCAGTATCAAATGCATTTGCTACCATCCCAGCCGCCCATTTGATCAGAAAGTATTCTAATGAAATCACAAATGAAGATATTTCTCCAAAGTCACTTGACTTGATGTACATAGATGGTGATCATAGTTACAAAGGGGTATCAAATGATTTGAAGCTAGGTCTCTCTCTTGTAAAATCACGTGGGTTCATATGCGGACATGACTATGCTATGAACTTTGAAAAAACAAAGAATACGTATGATTTTGGTATAAAACAGGCCGTAACAGAGTTCTGCATAGAACATGGTTACCGGATCGTATTGTTGATGATGGATGGATGTGTGTCTTTTGCTATACGCATTTCATAAATTCATCCTCGTCCCGCGAAGCAAAATACTGTAAAATATCTTTCGCAAGATGTTCGTTACGAATACACACAATGCCGTATTGGTCCCTGAACGTGTCCTCGTACGGATCGTACTTGTGACGCACGAGGATATTCCAGCGGGTACCGTAACCACGCTTAACTTTTGATCCGTGAAAAAAATGGCGAATAACACCTGGAACGTATCCTACGCGAAGACCTTTGCATCGTTTACCAAAGTCCAAAACTGATTTTTTATACCCGCCTGAAACATCTTTATTAATACTTCGTTCTGCGTGGCCTATGAGAGAAAGTGCCATGTTGTGATCTCCTGCGCCGAGAATCGAAAGGTCGTAGAGTCCGCCCATGCGTTCAAAGCAGTTTCTGGTGCAGGCCCACGCAAAACCCGGGTGCCACCATGTAGGGTTTGAGTATGTTTTATTTTTGGCCCACTGAAACCCAAATCCAGTAAATATATTCATGGCATCTTCATGTTGATTCATATCAACCGCATGACTGAACAGCTGAACAATATCTTTTGACCCGTTTAGAATTTTGAGCGCGTCGAGAGCCCATGTTTCATTTTCAAACTCAATATCCGCATCTATCCACGCGACTGCTTTCCAATTGCACGGAAGAAGATTGCGAATTGCAAAATTAATAAGACTTTCCTTTATCCATATGGGATGTGATCCGACGCGAATCTTGTACGACTCTTCTAGACGGAAAGGATCATCGCCATACGCGAGCTCAACTACATGAAGTTGAATATGTTGTTCATACGCTTTCATCCTGTATATAAATTCTTGAGCGAGCTGGAACCTGCGTTTAAATTGACATGGATTTGAAATCACCGCCACAACATGAAGAATGTCATCAATTGGTACATTGTTTCGAATAGTTAATCGGGTATCATGAGAGGGAAACGTGACAAGAGGACCGTGACCAGTAATTGTCATTCCTACTGATCTAAAAGAAAAAAGCGTTATATAAATAACGAATGGGTCTCCCTAAGAGCATAGAGGATGCTATAGAGGAGGAGATTAATAAGAGGGTAAATGAAAGAATGACACAATTTCTAGAGATTATTTCCAGGAATTATAGTATACGGTATCAGCGCCTTTTGGGTGATTTAGCCTCTATGACTCCATCCGAGTCGCAGAGTGGGGGTATGTGTTGTGGAACTATAAAAAGTGGAAAGAGATGTCAAAAGCCCGGAAAGCACGATGGATACTGCAAGCTTCACCTAAGTCAAAAGCCGGATGTTAGAGTGGTGAGTGCACCGTTAGTTGCTGCAAAACAACATACACACACGATTCCGCCCCTTTTCAAAGCTGGGTGTCCTGCGTGCGAGGAATCAAGAGTTAAAGTAATGAGTGTGTTATAACGCAGGGATGGCAAATAAGGAGGAACTTTTGTTAAAATCTCTTGATGAGTTTTTTAGCATACCGGAACATTTCTCGGAATTGAATGATATTCTTACGCGAAAGAATGGAATATCTTTGAGGAATATTGAGTGGTTCGTTACGAATTATTCAAAGGAGAAGAGTACACAATTTGTTACTCGATCCGGGTCTCATATTGATGTGCACATAGCATATAAATCGAGTCTTGGCGGGTATTCCAAGAAATTGTTTGATCCTTTTTGTAGGACGGCTCGCATTGAATTTAAAGGATTGACGACAACAATTGCTCAATTGAATTTTATACGATGGTGTATGCGAAATGGTATTCTCGATTATATCAAGGCTGAACAGTCCCAAATCCATTCTGAATTGAAAGGGTCACATAACCGTAATAATAAAGATACAGCGTATATTTCTGAGCCAATTCATCAATGAGACTTTGAAGAAATTTTATTGTTATATTCGTAGTCTTTGATGAAAATGTACTAAAGTTGAATTCGCCTCGTTTCGTAATATCCTTTGGTTCTTTACTAAAACAGTAACTAAAAATATCCTTGTCCGGAATGGACAGCCCGTGTTCATTTGGTTGAGAATATTTAAAGTACAAATCGCCCGTCATACCTTTTATGATGTTGTAATTGTTTACGAATATATCAATTGAGTCCAATGTTTGGAGATACTTTTGACTTTGGCCTCTCCAATTTATAAAGTTTGTGTACGACACTGTTTCTTTAGTAACATATCCATATTGATATCTATTCATGAATTCGCTCGCGATATTTTCATACTTTTGATTTCGTATAAACCACGATATCATATTAACATTTAGATTTGGTGTCATGTTTATACTCACCGTACCATTTGTGAATTGAACGGGTGTTTCGCGGTATATTGCCGGGATGATAATCGTCTGTGGTGTATTCATATAGTACAACCGTTCTTCATTTGATAAAAAAATCTGATCAAATACGAGTGTTGGGTTGAGTATATCTATAGACGAACCGTAATCTGTAATCCACGATTGCTCACAAAAATACAAATTAATATATACCCTTTGATTCTGAACTGCACATAAAGGAAAGTACGTGCCTTTTCTACAAAAGAATAATTTGAACGGTATGAGAAGACGAGTGCCGTTAAGTATCTGATCCAGGACGAGCCGTTCAGATGCATCCATAAAAAGATCATCATGAATCACAGACCAATCATCATCATACCAATCCAATAATTGATCATTTAAATAAAATTCCACTTTTCGTAGTATTGCTCTTCCCACATCAGGGCAATAATTTAGATTTGGTGGTAACTGACACGAAAGATACATGAATGACATGAGGTCCCCGAGTTCTCGAGGATTGAGTGTGACTGTGACCATACTTCCTAGATATGGAGGAGATACCTGAATAGGATATACTTTTTGAACAATGGAAAATGGTGTGTGTTGCAGAATCTTCTTGGGCTGCAACGGTGTTTGTTCAACTGAATCAATCGCCATCTGCGCAACAGTCGCAAAGGCGGGCCTGGGTTCTTTAAGTGGACCAAGTGATTCCTTTGAGTCATCTAGGCCACTTGCAAGGTCCCGTATCTCGAATGATCCTTGGATTGGTACGTGTGTGTTTGATTGATTTTCTTGGTGGACTGGCATTGCTGGATTGGTAATCCATAAATCAAGTACTGCGTTTGTATTTGCAATGTTTGAAAGAACGAATGAATCTGGTAGCCATGTTCTTTCATACAAAACGCTATATTCCTGTGTCGGTTTAAGCTGGCCCGCTGTCTGTACAGTTACGTTACTTGTTACGCCTGTTTCATGGTTTAGAACATGCATTCCTGAAGTACACGAAGATCAGTTTTCCAGAGATTTATGCATGTCGTTTTTTTGAGAGTATCGTGAAGCATTCTAGTATTCTGAATTTCATTCGCAAGACGTTCAATTTCTTCGTGTGTATACTGGTAGGTTTTTATGTTAAGAAGCGTTTCGTCAGTAAATCCGTGCCTATTCATGGATTGAATAATATCGTGCTTTGTTTTTCGAAACACTTCAATCTTGCCCGAAATGACACATTCTATGAAACGCATACGCATCTCAAGATGCCCAAGTTTATCCTGGTACTTTTTGAGCATGTGAGCCTTTCGCTTCCTATAAAATTCGATTCGTATCTCCATATACTCCAAAAGAATTTCTTCATACGTCTCAAACTTTTTTATTCCGGTTCGTGTTATCAAGAACATGTTTGATGTGTGTACGGTTTTCGAAAGACCGAGAATGGACTCATCATCGCAATCAATTGTAAACCGCGGATTTGATTCAGTCGAGTGGTTCGAATACCCTTGAATCTTTCCAGATTCGACAAGGCGATCAAGAAACTCCTTGTAATCTTGAATCCACATTCCCGGCGGAAGTTCGGTGACGCATCCGTTCTCATACGTCCCGTGGAAAATCCATGTTTGCGGTGATTTGCGAGTCACCTTCCCCGTGAACCCTTTGAACCACGGAACTATTTCATCTTCATCGAGCGGTTTCTTATCCAGAAGTTTAATCATACTCCTGACAAGTACAGTAGGATCACAGGGGGGTATGTGCGTTGAATACCCTGTCGCTATGCCATCAGCTCCATTCACGAGAATCATTGGTATGATTGGAACGAAAAATTCTGGTTCTATTGTTTTTCCATCATCTGTGAGCCATGACAACAGTGGGTCATCAAGAGATTCAAAAATTCGTTTGGTATGAGGTTCCAACCTTGTTGAAATGTAGCGCGCGCTCGCGTGATCCTTACCCCCCTCGAGCCTACTCCCAAACTGACCCGACGGGACGAGAAGATTTAGATTATTAGATCCGGTGAATGTCTGGGCGAGACCTATAATTGTTCCGTGGAGACTCGCCTCCCCGTGATGATAGGCTGACACCTCGCCTATGTACCCTGAAAGTTGTGCAACTGTTGAATCCTTTTCGAGATTTTTCTTGAGACATGCGAATATAACCTTTCGCTGACACGGTTTAAGTCCGTCTGCAATATGGGGTATTGATCGCTTGATATCCTCTTCAGAGAATTTCACCTGATCCTTGTGTATAAAATCAGATATGCGTACCGTTTGAACCTTTCCGTATGCGATGCTCGGTTTATTAACCAGGCCCATATACTCCTTGAGCCATACCTTTCGAGATGGTGACATGTTCTTTGCAAACGCGAGATTCATAGACTCTTTCGTTTTGGAATCTGGCTGAAACGTCACTGTGAGCGATTCAATCTTTTTAAAATATTCCTTCGCCTCGAGTGATGTTGATGTACCGAGTCCCTTGTAATATTTAATCTTCTTGTACGTCTTGTGGCTCGTCCTGAAATCATCCTCCGTAAAAAACCAATCAGAATCAGCCTTTATGACTGGGGTTACGAGAGCTGATACAAACCCAATGTCGAGTAAACTCGGCCAGAAAAAATCAAACATGTTGAGGACAAGTCCCTTGATATGTGAACCGTCAAGATCTGCGTCGGTCATAATCATGAGTCGTCCGTACCGAAGTTTTTTCGTGTTTGTGTACACCTCACCTTGCTTGAGCCCTAAAATCTTCTTGAGATTTGAAAATTCGTTATTCGATTCGAGCTTTGAAACTGATGCATCTCGAACATTTTTTGGTTTCCCTTTGAGTGGAAAAACGCCGTACATGTCTCGCCCCACGATTGAAAGTCCTGCAACCGCGAGAGCCTTTGCAGAATCTCCTTCTGTTATGATGAGAGTACACCGTTCAGATTTAGGCGTACCAGCCCAATTTGCATCGTCAAGTTTTGGAATTCCTGTAATCTTGTTGCGCTTTGATCCATCAGACTTTTTTAGTTTTTTCGAATCAACTTCATTTTGAATCCCTAATGCCTTCACGGTTCGTATGAAAGCGGGTTTAAATTCAACCGGATCTGTGATTCTTGATGTGCACTCATCCTTTGTCTGTGTTGAAAATTCTGGTTTATTTATTGATACTTTTATGAAGAGTGTGACGTGATTCTTCACCTTGAAACCTAACGCTTTTGAAATAGCAGAAAGAACGTGTTCAACATGTGTCCCGCCTTTTCGGGTTGCAACTCCATTCACGAATGAAACATCGCCTTCCGATCCTTTCCTAAGGTAAATTTCCCAATTTTTTTGCTTGTGGCTGGCGTCAAACTCCCCTACATAATCCTTGAATGTTTGACTGATGTTTTCGCCGTTGAAGTACACCTTAGGCCCCCATAGTCCAATTTCTATCATCCTTCGTTTGAGTGTATCGGTCGAGAACGATCCTAGACGAACCGAATCAGGCACAAATTCGATACACAGCCAGTCAGACTTTTTTGAGTATTTTCGTATCTTTGGTGGGTCCATGAGTGACATATTATCGCGCCACGTAATCTCATACTCTTCACCCCTCGAAGAAACACTCGACTTTACAGTGAATATTTTCGAGTATATGTTTGTTAGTTTTGCACCGTACCCATTTCGTCCGCCAGTAAATCGGTCTTTTGAATCGTCATAGTTTGACGATGTGAGAAGGTGACCGAATATGAGTTGAGCATCTTCTATAGAAGGAATGCATGCAGAGTTCATTACACGAACACGTGTTCCGTCCGTTTCCAAACGAATTTCGTTTGATTTTGGGTTTCGTACGTATTCGTCAAATGCATTGACTATGATTTCGTCTATAATCTTGTAAAGACCTTGTGACATACCAAGAGTTTCATCATATTCTAGAGTTCCTATGTATGTATCTGGTCGACGTAAAACATGTTCACGATGAGTGAGTTTCTCGTACATTTATATTCTGGCGTTCCTAGTCCTTATAAAATGCAAAGTATCCTCTGTACGTTGGGGTGTCCATTTCTTGTGAGACGGCATTATCATTTATCGTAACCCACGTTCCTTGAGCAGTTTTTACGGATGCTATGTAGTGTCCGTACCCCCAATGAACAATTGCAAATGGTTTTTTCCCCATGAATTCATTTGCTACGTAATCCGATACCAGAATGGTTGGGACTTTGTGCAAAGATCGTTCGATTGCACATACATTGTGACCATCATACTGTGTCACAAACTCATATGAGCTTTTAGGTTTGAACCACACGGTACACGGATGAAACGAGTCAGACCTCCCCTTTGGCGTGATGACGGTTTGTTTCTCAGATCCTTCAAAATCACGAGCGAGACCATCCTTGAGCCTATCGAGTATAAATAAGAGTGCTTCTTGTGCGTCATTCGCTCCGTAATCCATCGATAATTCTCGTAGAAAAGGAGTCACATCTTTTGATCCGTTCATGAGTTTTAAGAATTCGTTTGTAAATGAATCAGATGATTCTGTTGGCCATTCCTTTGATGCTCTGAGACATTGAACGAGCGTTCCGAGCCAACACGTAGCTCCTTGATTCGGTATACCCTCCATTTAAAAATATTTAACTCTAGATTTTTAAATGGATGCATTCGAGTTTGTCAAGCCTCATATACTCAAACCTCATGTTGAAGTTGAATTTAGGTTAGGGAAGAAGAATGGCAATTTGTTCGATACAAATATAGGAAAGGCGAATTATGACAAGTTACACAGGAGATTATCTCGTTATACTGGATGGGAAGACGTGAAGAATCAGACTGCTGTAGTATACTATGGATTGCGTAAGGGGCTTCGAATAGTGTACGATGAAGATACCGATGAACAATGTGTCGTGTTTAAACACAAAATCGGATCCATGGATATTACTCTTGATGGGCTTCCTGTTGATCTTCGTATCGGTGTAGCGCTTGAGACTCCTGCTACATATGACACGCAAAAGGATAAATTCCCCACTGAACGAAAGCGATTTAGGACATCATTTATACGAAAAGGTCTTTCAATCGATTTATCAGTTGTTCAAAGTATAGATAAGGATTCCGAGGAGGAATTTGTGTACCAACTCGAACTTGAAATACTATCACCTTCAACATGTGACGAAATTAAGTTTAGAAATCATTTTCATAAAGTGTTCGACGTTCTGAAACTCATAGAGTGTTGAAAATAACGAGTATAGCTATGAGAGTAATGATTAAAAGTTCAATTTGGCATCTAAAATGTTCTTTATTAAACTCGTGATCTATACCAGTGCCAAAGAGTCTGATAAGTCTATCAACTCCAAAAAAGATGAGAGCACCCAGGATAACCTCTGACCTTTTTTTATTCATTTTGTATCTCTCCTATATTTTTATCAAAAATACACGTTTCGACATTTTCTCCAGCTTCTTTAACAGAAGCTCGGTCCTCTTTGCGCATCTTTATGAAGTGTTTAGGCTTTTTGGCACACAGTGTTGATACGCCTCCGTTTACATGGTACACATAAGGGCCTGTTGATGCACTCATAATTTTTACGGCGCTTGGATTTTGGCGAAGGATTTTACGGCATGATATGTACACGAGAAGATAATCATTAAAGCCTATTCCTTCGAGGTTTACATTCACATCGTTCACATAATCATCTATAGTGTCGAATTGGTCTACGCGCCTGAATTCATCATTCCATTGTGTAATGAATGTATTGTTTTGGGTGCACGCTATGAACCAACTTTCAAGTGTTGGTTCCTCTGAAATTTCTGGAATGCTAAACATGATACACGATGCACCGTCGTCAATAACCCAGTCAAACGAACTATATGCGACAATGGATGCATCGAGCCATATGCCCCCGTATTTCGAAAGAATTGAAAGTCGTATGAGATCAGATAATTTTTGAGGTGAGTTGTTAAATTTCCAATTGAGTATTGCATCAGATTCCTCTTGACCCACATAGTCAGAGAGGTTCTCCTTTGAGATGACTGTAATTTCAAAATCAGGATTTTCTTTGCGCCATGTATCGATACATTTGTTTATAAAATCAGGAATGGGCTGAACATCCCAAAATGTCCATATTTTTTTTGGTATGCGTGGTTCTCCATCTGGAATACGCGAACCTTCTTTTTTGATATCATTAAACCCTGAGGATTGTCTATTGAAAAGAACTAGAAGAATAATAACCACTATGATACAGCTTACCAGGAACATACTACTTAGAGAATATGATTTTTATTTAGGAAATGTACACCATACTCTTGGAAACTCTTAGGCCTACTATTGTTGTAGTAACTGGGCCATCCGGAACTGGAAAAACCATGCAGGCGTGTAAGAGTGGCCAAAAGATGATACGAGAGGGTAGGTATCCTAATGGGCTTGTTCTTACTCGACCGGCAATCTCTGCAGCGAATGAGAATCACGGGTTTCTCCCAGGTACACTTGATAAGAAAATGAAGCCATGGATTCAACCATCACTTGATTATCTTGGGGATGTGAAGAAGGTTGAGGTGTGCCCTCTTGCGTTTATGAGGGGAAGGACATTCGAAAAGTCATGGATCATTGCAGATGAAATGCAAAATTCAACTCGCGAGCAAATGCTCATGCTTCTTACGCGCGTAGGGTATGGATCTAAGCTGGTCATTTGCGGGGATACGGACCAGACTGATCTCCCGTACGGAAGTGTTTCGGGTCTTACTGATCTATTGAATCGCATGAAGCCAAGTGATGAAATTAAACACATCACACTCGATAATGTGAGGAGGCATCCGGTAGTATCAGAAGTTTTGAAGATGTATTCTTAAGTATATGTTCCAACTAAACATGTACCGATATTAATTGGTGTTGAACTAACTGAAAATGGATAATATGAATCTACAAAATTGCCATACCAATTATAATAACCTGTGCTAGTAACTACAAATATATGTTGTCCAAATTCTGCACAAGATATGTAGTTGGTATTCTGTGGAAGAGAGGGGATTGGTTGTCCTCCATTATTTATACTTAAAGGACTCGTATTAACTAGCCTTAAATTTGTGAAAGAAGTTACAGCCCTAAATGTTTTTGGTAATGGACTTGGTGAAGGAGATGGTTTTATTGAGCTAAAAGGACTTGAAGATAAAGAAAATCCTTGAACAGACGAAGGTTTTGGGGAAGGACTCGGAGATGGCGAAGGACTCTGTGAAGGTTTTGGGGAAGGACTCGGAGATGGCGATGGACTCGGAGATGGTGAAGGTTTTGGGGAAGGACTCGGAGATGGCGATGGACTTGGGGAAGGACTCGGAGATGGCGAAGGACTCTGTGAAGGTTTTGGGGAAGGACTCGGAGATGGCGATGGACTCGGAGATGGTGAAGGTTTTGGGGAAGGGCTTGGAGATGGCGATGGACTTGGGGAAGGGCTTGGAGATGGACTCGGAGATGGTGAAGGTTTTGGGGAAGGGCTTGGAGAAGGGCTTGGAGATGGACTCGGAGATGGTGATGGACTCGGGGAAGGTTTTGGAGATGGACTCGGAGATGGCGATGGACTCGGGGATGGTGATGGACTCGGAGATGGCGATGGTTTTGGGGAAGGACTCGGAGATGGACTCGGGGATGGTGATGGACTCGGAGATGGCGATGGACTTGGGGAAGGGCTTGGAGATGGCGATGGACTTGGGGAAGGTTTTGGAGATGGACTCGGGGATGGTGATGGACTCGGGGATGGTGATGGACTCGGGGATGGTGATGGACTCGGAGATGGCGATGGACTAGGGGAAGGGCTTGGAGAAGGGCTTGGTGATGGACTCGGGGAAGGTTTTGGAGATGGACTTGATGATGGAGATGGACTCGGGGATGGTGATGGACTCGGGGAAGGTTTTGGAGATGGACTCGGAGATGGCGATGGACTAGGGGAAGGGCTTGGAGA
>Ga0208380_1000083_pt1 | contig 27329 bp, 25 predicted proteins | sample CryBogCBE27Jun07_FD_184570 | JGI IMG/M metagenome (GOLD analysis project Ga0208380, IMG submission 184570) | Freshwater microbial communities from Crystal Bog, Wisconsin, USA - CBE27Jun07 (SPAdes) | ecosystem: Environmental > Aquatic > Freshwater > Lake | place: Crystal Bog, Wisconsin, USA... | reverse complement strand
AATGGATCCGTCCATACAGTATCTCTGTCAAATGTAGAGCGTTTTTGTCCAGGATCTTTTTTAGGTCTTTCTTTTATACCGTATCCATAATCTATGCTGTCGTAATCATCACTGTCGCCTTTCTTTTGAGTAAACAGTTTACCTTTGTATTTAGGATCACGCCATTTAGCAGATTCTTCTAATCCGGTGCCTGGTTTAAAAGGAGTCGGGGTAGTCCAGTCTTTTTCTGCCTGGTGAGACGTATCATAACGATCGTAGCTAACGCCAGGTTGCGGTTTGCCGGTTACCTTTCCTTTAAAGTACTGAGTTGCTTTTTGTAACCATTGTCCAGGAGTAAGTTCGTTATTGGCAATAGCTTGTTTTCTAAGGGCATTTGAAGCATCGTCGTTAGATGCGCCGGTCATGTTATGTAATTTTTCAGCCTCTAGTCCTTTAATTTGTTGTTGAAGTGTGTTTATAAGAGAATCGCTACCGGGACCAGTTGGGTTTGCTTTTAATTTATCAATTTCTTGTTGAGTATGTTTTATCAAATCGTCATACTTGGCTGTCAACGCATTTACATTAGCTTTGTCGTTAAAATTTGCCGGAGCACTGCCAAACAAATCGCTGTTTGGCTGAGTTAGATTAACACCCCATTCTGAAATTTTTTCACCTTTTAAGCGTTTTTCAATTCTGGCTGCTGTATCTTTTTCGTGTTGTGGTACATTAGAACGACGTTTAACATTCTTAACAAATTTCTGATCGTTCTTTCTAATTTTTTCATCAAATTCACGTTTACGGCGTTGAGCATCTGTTTCAGGATTTAGTGGATCTTCCTTGATAGCGGCATACATTTCCGATAAACGATTTATTAGTGATTCGCTAACATTAGTTGGTTCACGTAATGTGTTGCTACCTGGAACACGCATTACAGGGCTTGATTTGCCTTTGCTGTTCATGTCATCGCCGCTGAATGTAACAGCATCGATACCGTGTGTATGATGACCGCTAGCACCGTTTAAACTATTACCCCATGATTCTTCATCATCGTCAATAGTTTCGCCTACTTGATATTCATGTGTTAGCGGACTTGCATCGCTTTGTCCTTCCATATCAGCCATGTGTTTGACAATATCGCCCATGATAGGTTCTTCGTGGTCCACAGTATGTGGTTCACCAAATAATTGACCAACATCATGCTGATGTATATCTCTGTTATTGCTAGCTTCAATATTGCGCAAAATTTTCATTAGATCGCTAATACCGCCAGCACCGCTACCATTCATGCTGACATTCATAGTAACATTATCTTGTTGCTTAGGTTGTTCGGCATGTACCATCATACCTGGCATCGGGCCGCACTCTGTATCAGCAGGGATATTATCTTTAGTAGGTGCCAAAGGAGGCATTGTTCCGCCTTCGTCTATGCGTTTTAATTTTAAGGCTAACTCTTGTAAATTCATTTTGTGCTCCCTGTATATGGATTTGGAATTTTATTTTGCGTAGTACCTATAGCACTTTTTGCGCCAGGTTGTATTGCCACACTCTTTTTATATTCCTTAGCCATCCCGGGTTGGCTACTGGCTAAAATTTGATCGTTGATTCCGGTGATTTGTGATAATACTTTTTTATTCTTGTTTAATTCTTTTAGTAAATCGAACTTGTGCTTTTCGCCTACCAAGTGGCTGTTGTCGCTAGGATCTTGTTCTGTACCTACTAGAGCTTTACCTGTACGTTGATCATGTTCATGGTTAAGTTCATCTTCTAATTCTTCTGCTAGGCTTCTTACTTTAATATGATTATGAGTAACTCCTAATCCTGACGCAATGCGATCACGAATTTGTAAACTAGTAGCTGGATAATCAGTAACAATATCATACACAGTCATTTGTGTGTTTCTATGTTCAGGAAATTCTGATTGGCGCTCTTGAATTGGTGTTGTACGGCCAGCACTTACGCCAGCTACGTGAAACTCTGCTAGTGCAGCTTTGATTTGTGCTACAGCGTCTTTAGCGTGGTCGCCAGCAATTTTAAGTTTAAATTCATAAACTTTTTTGCTTTCAGTCAAGTATTCTTTAAATGTCTTCATGTTATGATCCTAGTCATATATTTATTTCAAATTCTTTAATTTTTCCAGCAAACTATTACGATCAGTGATAATGACACCATCTCCTTGTATAGTTACGCCCTCGTCTGGGTTAGTATCTTGATCCAACTTCTGCTTCTTAAGCTGTAGATCGATCATTTTTAACTTTTTATCTAGTTTAGCAGTTTTAGCTTGTATAGCGTGTCCTAGCATACTAGCGGCTACTTCAAACAAGCGTCCACTGTAACGTGCTTCAACATTCATGCCCAGGTCCATGATATCTTCGTAGGCATCCTTGGCTTTTTGTGCTAGTTCGTCCAGTTCAGCATCGCCCACATCTCCCAAGCCTGTAACTTGTGGTAGAGCCGCTGATATCTTATCGTACTCGCTGATATCGCGCAGAAGCGGTTGGGCTTGACTAGCTTTAGCCTGCTTCTTTTCTTCTTGATTAATAATCTTTTTGCTCTCTGGTAAATTGAGAACTTCTTCTAATCTTTTAGTCATACTTTACTTATATTCAAATTAGACTTTGCTAAAAATATCGCCTTCATTGAGAATACGAAATTTTATACCCTGTTGTTTACACCACAAACCAGCAGCCGCCCACTTGGCTTGATTTTTAACAAATTGTGCTTGATTATATTTGTTCTTGCCCACACGTTCTAATATAGTTTGACTAGCAGGTTTTATTTCTATCAGTTCGGTAAGTATTTTGCCAAACTTGTCCTGATACTGTATAAAAAAATCAGGTACATAAACTGTTTGTCTATTAGTAAGCGGATCTTTGTAGGGAATTTGTACAGCTTCGCTGGCCCACTTGAGTACGTGCTCGTTTACATCGCAAAAATTCATAAAACTATGTTCCCAACTGCTACGATATGTTGGAGTTTTAGTTCCAACATATTTTTGAGGGTTTTTCATTGTGAACTTGCCACGAGCAAATTTGGTAGCCATATTATACTAGTATGTTGCGACTTTCGTAAGTATCAGTAACAGCTTGTATTCTGTAGCCTAATAAGCTGGTCTTTTCTCTATTGTTATTTAACACTTGGGCAACAACTTGACTTAACTGAACGTCGGTTAGACTTTTCAATGTATCTAACAATTTAAAAACACTTACATTTTCAACACGAGCTTGTGTTAATAATACAATAGCTGTACTTCTAGCACTGTTGGTGTCAAATCCTCGCTTAAGGAAAAATCCAATAGTTGCGTCAATTTCGCTAGCTGGAAAACTTACTGCTGTTTTATAATAGTTGGCAAAGAATGTTTTAACATCTGTGCCAGTAGTTTCTGTAGTAGGTAAATTTAAACTCATAATTTTATTGGCCTAGCTTGAATTGTATTATTATTTGTTGCGGCGGCTTGTGGGAACACAATGCCAGCAGTTCCGCCAGTAGTTTGTAATGGTGCAGTAGTAGTAACACCTAATGTTCCCGAAGGACTAGTCGGTGTTTGTGTATTTTGATAAGCGTTGATTGTATTAATTGCGTTGTTGACAAAACTAGGTGCTGCAGTTTCTATATCTAATGCTTCTACAAAACTTGGTTGAGCCACGGTAGGATCAGGATTTACTCCCTGAAGTGGGCTAGGCCCGTGATCATAATGCTCTAATCCAAAGCCTTCTGGACTACCTGCTTCGACACGACCTTGATCGTATGTTACAGCTTCGTAACTTAGGGTCATAGAAAACTCGTGTATCTTATTGCTACCCCAGTCTAATTTATTACCGTCCCAACTTTTAATAATAGGATTTACTAGTTTAACACTGATCCATTCATGACGGGCCATTTGATAAATTGTAATGTAATTAAAAAACGGCAATGTACTTGAGTTGTCTAGGCCATATGGGGTAGTAATATAGTTACTGCTTTGGGTTGCGTTTCTACCATATGCTCCATTTGTCTTAGCACTGGTACTATCAGCATAATAGTAACTGTAATAATTTTGCCATACATGGTTGATTAAACCCATATTATCATCGTAAAAAGTAATAGCAACATCGCCAGGAGTATGGTAATATTGTACTTGTTTTTTTCTATTGTATTGATTAGCAGTTTCTATTTTTACTTCAAATTTAGGCAGTGCTACACCCTTGGCCAACATATTAATTTCATTACCATATCTAGTAACAATGTTGGCATTTTTTAGTGCGGCTTTATTAATATTAAAAGCCACATGAAATTGAAAATCTAATTTAGGAGCCAGCCTAAACTGCTGGTCGCTAAACATCCGTGCGGCATGTTGCCAATCTCGCAAGGCGATTCTTGGGTCTGATTTTAAATGGTCGTTAGATGTAAAGCTCATAACATTATTTATCGAACGAATAAACTGCGTACATTATGATTAGTCATAAAAAAGCCTACTAAGTAGGCTTAATTATTAACTACCGATTGTGCTAGTACCGCGTACTGTTTGTACGCTTGTTGGTGAACCTAGTGCTCCACCTACTGTTTGTACCGCATTATCAAATTGAATTTTTAAGTCAATCATCATAGGGCCTTGCTCTTTATAAGCAAGTGTACCATAGTTAGCACTTTGAATAAAGCAACCATACACTTCCCATGTTTCTAATACTACAGGAGTGTTAGTACCGTTACCACCGTCTAACATTTCAATACGCATTGTAAACTTGTAGTCACCGCCAGCTGCCGCTGAACTTTGTTCAAAGAAGTCGAATTGACGTTGCATTTGCTCGCCGACTAGTTTAGTAACTTGACCAGTAACATCGTCACGTAGCTTAACGCTACCTGCTTCCCACTTTGGTTTACCAGCGTAGTAGATCTTACTGTTATAAATTTCTAAAGTTTGTGGATCAAAACTTACGTTAGGACGGAAAGCATCTGACACTTGCTTGGTCAATTCTGTACGTGGAGTACTTACACCAAAGTTTTCAAATGTGATACGGAATCTATATTGTAACTTTGGCATTAGCTGACCTTGTGAGCTTGCGCTCTGGTCACTAGCTAATGGTACTGTAAAATTTGATAAGGCTGCGATTGCCATTGTGTTCTCCTAATTATTTTAGACCTAATGCCTTGATAGCACCTGTGTTTTCTAGGCGTAGTGGAATATAGATAAATTCAACTGCCTTAACTGGCTCAATTGCTATGTCAACATGTAGTTCGTTGGCGTCGATTCTGCTTGGCGTATTGTTGCTTGTGTCACAAACTACAACATAGTCATACAAGGCACGTTCTGCTGTCAATTCTAACAATAGTTTTTCAACTAACTGTTTCATTTCATTACGTGTAATTGTATCATTTGGTTCAAAGATGAATGGTTTAGCCAACTGTGTCAAACGATAACGTAAGTAAACTACTAGACGTGCTACGTTGATACGATCTAATGAACTTGCTACCAATTGACGTGTCTTCTGTCCGTAACATACTAGACCTGTACCAGCAATGTATGTAATTGGATTTACATGGATTGCGGCTAGCGTATCGCGTTGTCCAACGTTCAATGCTACTGTTACAAATTCGCCTGTTAAGCTATCAACATAACCTACTGAGCTAGCATTTGTTACACCACCACGGCGTACACCAGCTGGAGCAAACCATGGATAAGCCACGTTATCATTCAATGCGATTGTACGCAACATAATGTGACTTGGTGGAACAACAATATTGTTGCCTATCAAATCAGTTGTATAACCCCATGGATAATAAACTGCTGTGTATGGATCAGTAACAATTAAACCGCTGTCACCATCTACTGCGGCTTTGTTTACATTATTACCCCAGTTGCTTAAACTTGTAGCATCTGGTGTTAAACGTGCTGGACTATCAGCAACAATAAATGCTGTTAGACCGTTGTCGTTGTTTAGAGCAACTAGTTCGCTAGTTGTTTCTAAGTAGCCTGGGCAACTTAACAAGTTGAAAATAACTGTGTCTGGTTGACGAATACCTGTATTGCTTTGGATAGTAGCGTTAAGAGCTTTTAGAACAACACTACGTTGTGCTTTACGTCCAAATTGACCAACACCGTTAACATCGTTAGGACTGTATGTTACCCAACGATCTGGAGCATAGTTAGTCATTAATGTATTTTGATAGATTGTGTTATAATTTTGTGTGTTAACATAACCTACAACATACTGCTTGACGTTAAATCCTGAACGACGTGTGTTCCATAGCAACATACCTTTTGGATATAGTGCTGGATTTGGACAATCAAAGTCTACGAAGTTGCTAGACAACAATGAAGCAATAGTACCTTGTGCTACAGTACCTGTTTGTGGCACGTTAAGTGTGTTATCAACCCCCCAACGAGCGTCAGCAAATATAATACCGTTACCTGTTACATGGTCTGTATTGTCTAATAATACCCATTTCTTAGTTTGATAGTTATATTTGAAGATTTGTGGATATGCTTCTAAGTTTTGTGGATCAATCCACAAATCGCCATGTGCTAGTGCAGCTCCACCACTTTGTGCGGTAGGCATAGTACTTGAAAAGATTGGACCCATTGGATCTGTTGTTCCGCCACCTACAGCATTTTGTGTATAGTTTAGGTAACCAACCCACTTAGTACCATCATTAACTAAAATGTCAGCATCTAAGTTTGTATCGTACCATAATGTACCACTTACTGGTGTTGATGTTGGACTTGTTACACTTGCCACAGCAAATGCGCTACCATTAACTGTGCTTGCCCACTGAGTAGCAATATAACTGTTAGCGTTGCCTGTTGGATCTGTGTAATAGTTGTTAGTTGTACCAACTGTAAACAACTTGCTTAATGGTGTGTTAGTACCGTCAACTAAACGGATATCACCACCAGCTAAGTGTGTAATTGTAATTACGTTAGTTGTTGTGTTGCGTGATGCTTGGATGTTAGGATCAGTAACTGCCGCTGTAAATGCTGTTAAGAATGCTGTAGCATCTAATGTAGCATTTTGGCTAGCTGTAAATGTTACAGTTACAGGAGTAGTCAATGAACTTGAACCAATTTGACTTTGTGCTATTGTAAATGAGTAAGTTTCGTTATAAGCAGTACCAGTAATAGTTGTGCTTGATACTGATAAACTCTTGTTTACTGTATAGCTAGTAGCTGTTGTTGGAGCACCAGTAGCTACTTGGTTCAATCCATAAGTACCAGTTGAACCCGAACCACTGAATGTACCGTTAATGTAAGTACCTGCTGTTACAGCACCACCGCTTAGGGTTTGACCTACACTTAGTGTGCCAGAAGCTGCAGTTACGTTCATTACTAATAGTGTAAATGTTAGACCTGAAATAGCACCAACTGTAGTTGTAATTGCTACACCGCCTGCTGTTGCTGACAATTGAATACTTGTACTTGTTGGACTACCAATGATGTAGTATGTACCAGCTGTAATACCTTGACTTGTTGTACCAGCTACTTGTACTGCCATACCAGCTGCCAATGTATATGTAGCAAAGTTGCTAATTGTAATATTACCACTTGTAGTAGTTGTGCTAGTAGCAGTTAGTGTAGCACCAACTGTAGCAGTGATAGTTGCTGTATTAACTGCGGTAATAGTTGTTGCTGTTCCGCCTGTAGTAACGTTAGTACCTGTTAATGTCATACCACTTAGGAATGAACCAGTGATTGCTCCTGTTGGAGTAAAGATAGTACCTGCGCTAGCTGAACTTACACCATTGCCAATAAAGCCTGTAGCACTTGCTGTACTGCTAACACTTCCTGGGAATGTGCTAGCTGAAACTGCGCTAGAAACAATACTAGTAGCACCAGTGCCTGTACGTCCGTATACTTTAAAGTTAGCATATGGGCTAGTAAATTCAGCGTCATTGTATTTGACATAAACTGCGCCAACTGGAATGTTAACACCGCCACCTGTTGGGTCTAATGTAGCCAATGCTGTTTGGTTATTGGCCAATACTTTAGTGCTTTGTGTAATCCAAGAGCTAGTAGCGGCATTGTATTTCTTAATAAACCAGTTAGCACCTAAATTGATAGCTGTGGTCTTGATCCAGATACTGCCAGTTGGAGCACCAGATACGCTAGTTTGTCCAGCATTTCCTGAACCATAAGCTACAAAGCTGTCATAAATTCCATATAATGGAACTGCGTAGTGTGGGCTAATTTGTAATTGTGGTGCTAGGTATGTACCACCAACTAGGCCATATGTACCTGGAGCTTGTACTGTACCTGTCAAGCTACCACTGATAACAACGTTGACGCCTGATGAATAAATTTGTAGTGTGCTGTTTACATAAGCCGCTGTAACACCGCTGATAGCGGCACCGTTAATTTGAGTAGCTAAAGCACTTGGAGTTGCGTTACTAGCAGTAATAGTTGAAGAACTATTGATGATAAGTGTACCATTAATTTGTGCGTTTGATGCGATTGTTGCGCTGGTAACTGTTGGCCATGCTTTGCTCCATGTAGAAGAACCAACTTCAACCCATGTACCTGCGGCTGTATCTGTTTGGAACTTTTTCAACCATAACTTGTTTAAAGTTGTAGTTGCTACAATAGCATAATCGCCTAAAGCACCATAACTTGGTATTGGAGCATAAGTGTTAGGATCAACTAGTTTGCTGTCTGTAATAACAAACAAGTTATTAACAGTACTTTGATTGATAAATGTTTGGCCATTGGTTGCTGTAGCTACACTTGAATTCCATTGGAACACACCAAATTGTGTGTCAGCAATATCAAACCAATATGTGCCATCTGCTGGCGCACTTGTTGGAGCACTCGTTGAACCAATTAATTGTTTTGTATCTACATCAGCACGTACAACATAAGCACGATTGCTTACACCTAAGAAGCTATAAGCGGCTTGTAGACCGTATTCGTTCAATTCACCAGCATTAACTGGATTATTTTGAGCGTCAGTTTGGAAGTATGGAATACCAAAAGTTGAACCAAGGTCTGCTTGGCTTGTTAATAGATATACTTGTCCAGCATTTGCTTTGGTAGTACCTGGTGCTATGCCAGTTCCGGCAGCGTTCAGTTTGTCTTGTTCTGATGCTACGATGATTAGGGGTACGGTTCCAGGAGCCGCTGGGGTGTAGAACGATTCATCTACTACTGTTACGCTTACGCCTGGTGAACTTAATTGAGCCATTGTGTTATCTCCATGAGTACATGTTCTTCATGTATTTATGTAAGATTTGGTTTTATAGGTTGTTATAAGCAATATAAAGGTCGTCAAAAAGGCTTAAATAATTCATGAGACCTTTGTGTACCTGCGGACTGCGCCCAGTTAGTATAAATTACTACAAAAACGGAAAACCCTACTACAGAACCCAGTGCGGTGTGTGCTCGCGTGGAGTTCGATTACCACGCTGGGCTAGTGCTGGCTATAAAATGAAAAGTAGTTGCGACAAGTGCGGGTATCGTAGCCCGCACTCTGAGGTGTTTAACGTATTTCATGTGGACGGCGATTTAAATAATTGCCGTCATACAAATCTCAAGACTGTGTGTTCAAACTGTCAGCGGACTCTTCACAAAGAAGGCGTGACATGGCGTCAAGGGGGTTTGACTCCAGATTTATAAGAGACTGTACTTGGTTGTATAGCTCATCTATAGTGCCGTTATTGTCCATAACAGCATCAAAACTAGTACCAACCCAGCTGGTTTCGCTAGCATGGATTTTTAATGTTTCTAGCTTTTGTTTGCTCAGTGCCCACATTACGTTACCATCTGGGCCACGATTTACACTAATTGCGGCATCATACCATTCGGGCTCAGGGCCGCGAACCACACGAATTACCATGCCGCCAGCATTTTTAATTGATTTAATTTCGTTAGGAAAACGACAATCACTAATAACAATGTTGTCTTTACTGTTTAGTAGTTTGTGCTCTAAGGCTGCAATCCAAATATCATCGTGGAATGATTTGCGGCATACTTCTGTGCCCCAGTATTGTAAGACCCAACGCGGGGTAAGATTAGGCATATTTAAACGTTCTGCCCACCACGGATCTATTTGTTCGCGCCATTCACGGGCTTGTTTTGTGCGTCCTTCTAGCATGGTTCTGTCCCAACCAAACACTTGACTTACAGCGTCTTTGAGACTGTTGGCAAACGATTCTCGTCTAAAACCGTGGAAATTTGTAAGATAATCGGCAATAGTATCTTTGCCAGAACCGATAAAACCGCACACACCTATAATCATAGAGCCCCCTAATATTAGCTCTAGTATATAACAGTTTTATTACAAGGTCAAGAAATTAGTTGTTCGAACCTTTGATTACGGTAAAGTTGAAAACTGGGCTATCCGAAGTAACGCCACCCGTTGTGTAATATGTAATATTGAAACTGTTTGCGGCCACTGCTGTTACAAAAGTCAAATATACGTTAGTGGAACTGCTACAGTTTACAATAACGGTATCTACTGCGGTTACAGTAGTATTTGAAACTGTAAATGTTGCTGGAGTTGCTGAACCAGCCGCGGCAAGTAGGGTAATTTGACCAGTTAATTTATTCAAAGTTACGCTGTTGGTTCTACTACCAGTTTGAGTAACAGCACCACCTGAGCTTGAACCAGTCGGATAACCTAAACTAGTTGAATAAACTACTTCGTATGTATTAGAATTATAGTAAACAAAACCAGCTTGCGGTGTTGTACTTCTAATTGGATTAACATAGAAACTGCTGGTTTGAGAAACAACGCCATTAACAGCACTACCGCTGGCATTTAAAATAATTGTGTTGGCAGGTTGATTTGTTTGCCCGGCAAACGCACCAATTGCCACACTATTTGTACCTTGTCCAGTAGAGCCAGCATTGCTACCTATAGCAATTTTAGTAGCTGAAAATAAAGGAACACTAATAGTACTACTGTTAATAGCAATAGTTGTTCCGTCAACAATAACACCCCCCAACTGACTAGATGTAGCTACACCAAGACTTAATGCTCCACCGCCTGACAATATCAATCCACTGGTAGAAGTAGCCGCAACTGTTACACCGCCTAAATTAGTAGTTGTTGCCGCACTAATAGTTGAACTAATAACTCCGCTATTGGCAACAATAGTACTACCGTCAACTTTGACACCGCCTAATGTAGTTGTAGTTGCTTGAGGTAATGAATAAACTGTGGTACTAATTGTACCGTCACCGGCTATGGTTATACCAGTACCAATTTTGACTCCGCCTAACTGTGTACTACTAGCTTGTGCTAGAACAATACTACCTGCTGTGTTGACTAGTCCGCTAATTAAAGCACTTTGTACTTGTACGCCACCTAAAGAACTAGAAGTAGCGGCTGGTAGTGAATATGGTGCGGCCACACTTATAACTCCGGCGACATCGATAGTTACATTGTTTCCTTGTTTAACTCCCCCTAAGACACTGCCTGTAGCAACTGGCAATGTGTAACTATAACCAGCACCAGTAGGTACGCTGATAACTCCACTGCCATCGATAGTTACATTGGTTCCTTGTTTAACTCCACCTAAGACACTGCCTGTAGCAATAGGTAATGAGTACTGTATTTGATTGCTACCGTTTACAGTAATTGTTGTGCCATCAATTAACACACCTCCTAACTGTGTAGGACTTGCTGTGGCAATATTGATTGTTCCTAAATTGTTAACTATACCGCTAGTTGAAGTAGCTGGAATTATTACACCACCTAACGCACTACTAGTTGCCGCTGGTATAGTTGTAGGAATAGTAATATTAGCACTACCGTCAAAATTTATACCGTTAATGGTTCTAGCTGTAGCTAGTTTTGTAGCACTAGCGGCATTGCCAGACAGCACATAAGTTTGTATTTGACTAAGTGTAGCTTGTTCGCTGGTTAATGTTCCGGTCACATTAACAACTAATGCTGTAATTTCTGTTCCAGTTAATGCGCCGGCACTGGGTAAATCTGTAAACTTTGGCATCGATTATCCAGTTATAAAATAGTAACCGGTTCCACCAGCTACTAAAGTTTCTAATTCTTTGTCTAACTTTTCTATCATTTCTTTGGCTTCGCTTTTTAATGCGGTACCATTAAGTGTGATAGCACTACCAGGTCCAGCAATAGAACCAAATTTACTACGTGCTTCGCCTAACATTTCTTTAGCAGTGGCCAAGGTATAATCTTTTAACCATTGCTTGGCATAAATGTCTTGTAGTAACACCCAGTCTGGACGGAAGTTATAACTTTGTACAAGAATTTGTTCACCTTGAGCAAACGGACGTTGTAAAATATCTAGTAAGTGCGTAGTTGGTTTCCATAAAAATTCAATATAACTACCGAACATACGTCCAACTAATTTTTGATAGCCAGCAAACGCATCATAAGTTGCTAGACCGCCCATCATACTACCTGACATCAAGTAGGTATTTGTATAGGCTAAGTTAAATGGTTCAAATAAAGTACCACCCGCACCAATTCCACTTCTTGAGCCAATAGCTCTACGAAACACTTGGCGCACAGTAATAACTTCGTCAGGCAGTCTGTATTCATTTTGATCCTGTATAAGTTCTAGGAACAAATAGCTTTCTTCTACAGCATTTGGACTGCGCTGTCTATAACGATTTAGCGCACGATCTAGGGCAGTTTCATAGTGTACAGCATCTAGTTCTACTTCAATCATACCGTCGCCCAGCATTTGACGAACATAATCAAACACTTTATTTCGTTCGGCTGTAGAGTTAGTCTGCGTTGTTGGTGCTAAATCATCCATTATTTTGTCCTCGTACTATATTTAGCTAGCGATAAATATGTTACTATGCCAAGACTTTCATTATACAAACCGGAAAAAGGGCTCGATTACAAGTTTATAGATCGACAAGCCAGCGAGATGTTTCAAGCTGGGGGTACAGATGTGTATGTACACAAGTATTTAGGTGCTCAAAACGATCCATCTACAGCTACAGCTGATAAGCCAACTTATGCTAATCGCGATGTAACAAACATACAAGATTTGTTATTTTTAGAAAACCGCGACGGTACGTATGATACACAAATTTATAGAATTCGTGGCATTTATAATGTACAAAATATTGATTTTAACCTAAGTCAATTTGGTCTGTTTATTGACAATGATACATTGTACATGACTGTACATATTAATGACTTTGTCAAATATATAGGTCGTAAGCCTATCAGCGGTGATGTTTTAGAATTACCACACTTACGTGACGATTTTGCTTTGAACAGTTTTGATTTTAGTTTGCCTAGATACTATGTTATTGAAGACGTAGGTCGTGCCAGTGAAGGATTTAGCAGTACTTGGTTCCCACATTTGTATAGATTACGTATTAAACGCATTACTGACAATCAGAAATTTGCGTCAATCTTTAATGAACCAGCTAAAGATGCCAACGGTGATCCTGTGGCCAACACTACCTTGCGTGATTTGTTAAGTACTTACAACCAAGAGCTTAATATTAATGACCAAAACATTGCTCAAGCAGAAGCAGATGCTCCTAAGAGCGGTTACGAAACTCGTCAGTTTTATACACTAGCGGCTGATCCTACTAACGGTAAACCCATATTAAAAACTGCTGACGAAACAGACATATTGGCCAGTAGCGCATCGGCAAATTTAAATGCCAGTGCTACCGCAGGTGTACCACAACGTAGTGGTTATACTGGATATTTGTTAGGAGATGGTTATCCTGACAACGGATATGAGTTTGGATTTGGTATACAGTTTCCTAATAATCCACAAAATAATGATTTTTTCCTACGTACAGATTTTATGCCCAACAGATTATTTAGATTTGATGCTCCAAGTAGCACATGGGTCGCTTATGAAGATAGTGTACGTATGAATATGACCAACAACGATACACGTAATACATTGAAGACAAGTTTTATCAATAATACTAATTACCTGTATAATGAAAAATTGGCCAGCGATGCTGTTAAATTAACAGCTAATGCCACTGTTGTTCCTACACATATTCCATATAATGCTACAACAAGTAGTGCCAAGTATGTAGTATTAAAATTTGATATAACTACACTAGAATATGATCTTGCTTCATATCCTAATATCTATTCTAGTTACCAATATACTAGTCCAGCAGGTGTTGTCAGTACTTGTTTACAAATAAATTTACCACTAATTCCAACTAATGTACAAGTAGTAGACGGAGCAGGAGCTTTCCAAAGTTATCCACCGAGTACTACACAAATTCAAGATGGTGGAACAGCAGGTGCTGGACAACCGGCAGTGGTGTTAAATGATACTAATGGACAAGAGGTCATACCAATGACTGGTATTTGGACCGTGACACTATATAATAACAGAGACGAACAGCGTCAAAGTATCAGTAAGGTACTTAAACCTAGGGCAGATTTCTAATGCATATCTATAAGTTTACTCATACAGAGTCTAATCGTTGTTATATAGGTCAAACTATACAGGATCCTAATCATCGTAGATTAGAACATATTGCCGGAAGTAGAACTAGTGAGAGAACATATCATTTTCATAATGCATTACGCAAGTATGGAGTGAATGCGTTTACTTTTGAAGTTTTAGTAGAAGCAACTAGTTTAGAAGAATTAAATAGATTAGAAGAACTCTATGTAGAACAATACAATTCTATAGATAACGGATTTAATATTAGACAGCCCGGTGATAATAAAACTCATCATCCAGAAAGTATTTTAAGGATGAGCGAAGCACAAAAACAAGCTCATGCTAGACGCAGAGCCGAAGGTAGAGAAGGCGGCTGGAAGAGAAAAGACGGTGGACCAATGCTAGGGAAATCTCATCCTAAAAGAGGTAAAGAAACAACCAAATGGAAAAACAAAGGTACTATGAGTTGGAAATTAGTAGACGGTATAAGAGTTTGGTACAACAAGGAGGCTACGGTTTAACACCGTTGTACTATTATTCAGTTCTTTTATGACGGTCAAGTAAGACGATATATTACACAAGTTATTCGTGTGTTTAGTAATTTTGTGGTCAAATATGGTGACGGCAGTTTACACAGAGTGCCGGTTATGTACGGTGATCCAGATCGTCAAGTGGCTAGTATCATACGTAATAACAGCGAAAACAAAGTAAACAGTATTCCACGCATTGCTGTGTATGTAGAAAGCCTAAGTTTAGATCGCGACCGTTTGGCCGACCAAACATTTATAGATAAAGTTCACATTCGAGAGCGTGATATTAACACCGGTTCTGGAACTTATACACAAGGACAAGGACGCAACTATACAGTAGAGCGTTTAATGCCTACACCATTTGATCTAAAGTTAAAAGTAGATATTTGGAGCTCAAGTACTGAACAAAAATTACAAATATTAGAACAAATACTAGTATTGTTTAACCCTAGTTTAGAATTACAAACTAATGACAACTATATTGACTGGACCAGTTTAACTGTATTAAATTTACACGACATTGCTTGGAGCAGTCGTAATGTGCCAGTGGGCAATGACAGCGGTAATGATATTGCTTCATTAAAAGTACAAACTCCTATTTGGATCAATCCGCCAGTTAAAGTTAAACACTTGGGTGTTATTACTAAAATTGTTACCAGTTTATATGGCAGTGCTCACACTAGTGACACTTATATCGAAGGCTTAGGTACAGATCCTATGGCTGAAACTGTTAGTTTTGGCACACTAATAGATACCGAAGTTACTACTATTTCTAATTTAAGAATTGAAGTATACAATAATAGCGTAACAGCACTAGCACCGGGCGCCGCAACTTATCCACATGAACCTACAACAGATCCTATTCCCGTAAGAGTGGGCAATAGTGTAGATTGGAATCAAGTATTCAATGCTTATCCTGGAAAATATGTAGCTGGATCAAGTCAAATATTTTTAACACAACCGGACGGCACACAAGTTATTGGAACTATTGCTGTAAACAGCTTAGATAGTAGTCAACTAAGTGTAAATTGGAATCCAGACACACTGGTCAGCAATACTGGTATAGATAGTACAGGAAAAACAGACAGTATGCCAGGCTACAATGCCGCCGCAAGCTACCGTCCTAACAGTCCTGGGACATTCGATGCCATTATTAATCCATTAACTTACAATCCATATCGTCCTACAGGTACTGAACAATCAGATCAGTCTATCAGTGTTGGACTAAGATTCTTACTAGTAGAAGATATAGGTAATCTAAACAACGTAGCACCTGCGCCAGCATGGGGCAATTTAGTAGCGCACACTAACGATATCATTGAGTGGACCGGTACACAGTGGCATGTTATATTTGATCACAGTCAGTTTTCACAGGCCATGGTGTGGCAAACGAATACATATACAGGAGTCCAGTATGTGTGGAATGGTGTTAACTGGGCCAAGAGTTTTGAAGGTGAATACGACAAGGGCCTATGGAGAATAGAGTTATAAAAGATCAGATAGTATGTAGCGGAGCATTGTTCTACGCTAAATCTACACGACGTTTCTTACTCTTACAAAAAGCACACGGCAAACATGAAGGTACTTGGGGACTAGTAGGTGGCACTAACGTAGTCGGTGAAACGCCATGGCAAGGTCTACAGCGTGAAATTACCGAAGAAATCGGCACTTGCCCTAAAATAATCAAAACAATTCCTTTAGAAACATTTGTCAGCAACGACAAGGTGTTTAATTTTCACACCTACTTGTGTGTAATAGATAAAGAATTTGTTCCAACATTAAGCGATGAACACATGGGCTGGTCGTGGGCTACAATAGACAGAGCCCCTAAGCCATTACACCAGGGGCTCCGCAATAGTTTTTCAAGTAAAACTATTCGTACTAAATTACAAACAGTGTTTGATCTAGTAGATTTAATATAAGAATGTTATAGCACCTGCTGTAGCAAGTAATAACAATCCCCAACTTCCTAATGCCTTATAATAAGTACTGACTGGTGTACCAAAATAACGGTTACCAATCATAACACATTTATGTGTTGGACTTAATAAGTATCCAGCAAAGTCAATAGCAAAGAACCACAAGAAGTATTCTACGCCAAAAACTTGTGCCATCAATACAGCAACGGCAATAAACTTGCCACTACTGCCCATTAAGAAGCTGACAATAAATCCAATAACTGAAATTGCCAGCATACCAGCAAAAGTATGTGGATCTAATCCCACACCTTTGATCATAGCTGTAAATTCGCCATTATATGATTTAAAGTAGTTGCCTAAGATAATAACTGCTCCAACCCATGCTAGTACATCCCAGCGAACATAGGATAATAATTTCTTAATACCCCACTGCTGTGTGATGAATACGTAGTAAAGAGTTAGTAAACCAAAAATTGGAAATACATGTTCTTCGCCGCCACCCCAAATGTAAACGCCAAGGGCAATAAACATGGGAAGCACATTGCGAATAACCGCACTTAATTTAAAGTTTCCTGGTTCAATTACTAGTTCCTCTTCCTTAACTGAGTACCAAATGTACAAGCTAATGAATACTAAACTAACAATTAACAAGGGAGCAACTAGGCTGATAAAAGCACCATAGGTCAAGCCAAATGCCGCGATAGGCAGGATTACAGTTTTCTCTAGCGGACTCCACATATAGTAGTGGTGGTTAGCTAGATAATCTATAATTCCCATCTTTTCACGACCGTGACCACACTTGGGTGCTACTGTATCCAGCAGGCCTGCTGATACAGTTACTCGGCCTTCGATTGGTAAAATACCACCAATCGCACTTAGGATAACAACTACAAACTTATTACTTCTGAATGTGTTTCTTACATAGGCAAATGCTGGGGCAAAAAGAGCGTACTCTTTAGCTAGTCCAGCAGTGATCATAATGAAGAATATCATCCACAAGTATGTGATGTCCTTTAGCAGGACGTTTGTGATGAAGTCCATCTTTTCTCCTTAAATATGTAGCTTTGACACTACGACAATATATAGTCCATTCCACCATTCAGCAGAATTTTCTTGATCGTTCAGTAGTATCTTTTCATATTTTACAGTGAGTTTAGATTTTCGTATACCTAATTGAGCACCATCGACAACACCTTCCCAGTTGGCGTCGTCAAATATAATTACTGCTGTGTCGTTTAAGCACTTGGCATAGTATTCAACTGCTTTGGCTGTTGTTTCGGCATCGTGCGGACCATCATAAAAGAAAAAATCTACATCTTTTATTTCATCTGTATCAACACTAAACAAGTCGCAATCAAAAAGTTTAATGTCTGTAGATTTTTTATGTGCTCGAATGTTGGCAATAAATGTTTGTTTATCATTAGCCGGTAGTTGTTCGCCATTAGCTGGTTGAATATTTTCTTGCCAATGGTCTACAAAGTAGGCATTTTTGATGTCAGCATCTAATACTGCTGTGCCTGTAGCACCATGAAAGCAACCTATTTCTAAATAAGTCTTACTGATACCAGCTAGTTCGTATAATAGTTTTCTAACACGTTGACTAGTAAGTCCTTGTATATCAGTTTCAGGTAATACTAAATTGTCGTGGTAGGCAATAATGTCTACTACTTTTAACACTAGTGGATCTTGTTGATAATTAGATTTTTTACTATAAATTTTATCGCAGTAACCGCAGTCCCAGCAGTCAAATTTACAATTTTTTATAATCTTACGCCAAGCATCAATTGGTCTATCTTGTAAATTAGTGTCTTCTAAGTATTCATTAAAATTATCAAACAGTATTTCTTCGCCGGCAGCAAAGCGAATAATGATACGTATACTTTCTGCTAGTCTTTCTATACTTTCTCTGCCGTGCATTTTAAAAGTATCTATACCTAAATCTAGCAGTTCCATCCAGTCACTACGCCATGGTGGCAAGTTTGCTGTTTTTAACATGATGGCAGGATCTTCTACATCCCACTTTTGACAACTAATGCGAGCTATACTACTGGTAAAATATTGTGGATCTTGTGCTGTTCTTGTACAGTTGTACTGATAGTGTTCAGGCATAATAGCACAGTTACCTACACAGCCTTCATTAGCCAATAAACTAATTTTTAAATTAGGATAGTGTTGTTTGATTTTTTGTATTTTAACTAGTTCATCTCTATCTCGCATTAGATCTCTGTCTAAATTGACATAGTCAAATCCAGCTTTGGCTAGTTCGTATACTTGATTAGCACGATTAACATCACGTAAGATAGTGTTCTTAATAAACAGTTCAGGAAATTCCGCTTGTATTTTACCTGTTAATATCCATTGTGTATGCGGTAGTGTAACATTGCGTATGCCAGCATCGTACAAAGGTCTAAAATTCTTAATAAAAAGATCTAAATTCTTTTGATCTGGCTTAACATGAATATTGTTAAATGTAGCACTTACAGTTATACCCAATGTATTTTGTATGTGTAGTGCGGCATTGATACAGTCGATGGCACTTTCTTCGTGAATAACAAAGACATCGCCCATAGCATCCTGGTTAAAAGGTGCTATGCGGCTGGTAAAATATACGTCGTATATGTAGTCTTTGTATTGGTTTAAAAAACCAAGAAAGTCATTATATTGACTCTGGTTTAGTTTTGGGTTGAGCGGTAAGCTGAATATTTTCATCGGGCTTGTCTAGTACTTCTGGAATTTCTGTTGACGCTCCAGCAAGGTACTGGTCAATACTGTCCTGTACACCTACGCTAATTTTGTGTAGTCCGGCATTTAATAATCCTGAATACTGCATGGCAGTGGTCAACGCAGACAACTGATCTTCTTTGGCCATCATGGCGATTGAATCCATGTTGCCTGAACCTACACGACCAAATGCTACAATGTCTAAAGCTGCCTGCTTGCCCATACGAGCAATCCAGTAGTCTTTTTCTTCTTGTTCATTGGTCTTTAAAAAGTATGCTAGTTCTTCGTCTGTCTTGGCATGTTCGTTAATGACATCTAAGAAAGCTCGCATTTCAACTTCGCTCTGACGAATCTTACGTTTCCAAATAGTGATATCATAGTCGTTTTTATCGATATCAATTTGAATTAATTCTTTGTCTAATGGATCTTCCATCTGTTCTTGTTGCTTGACCCATTTCATTCGCATGATTTCTGCTTTACGCAAACTGGCTTTGATTTCTTGGTACGCATGATAACGTACTTCCAGTTCCATCAAGCACTGACGTACACGTTTGTAAGGAGTAATTTGACTGTTAGCCACAAAATGCTTGGCCTGGTAAGCTGTCATTCCTGTATCTACTAGAACAGCAGACTGGATGACTCGTGTTTCAAAGTCACTTAGATTGTATTCTTGTATAAATTTTGGGTCTAATTTAACATCGCGCAAACTGCTCGATACAATATCTTCAATGTTTATAATACTAGAAGTAGCATCCATTACCTTTAACTCTCCATTCGGGTTTACGATTCCAGTTAGTGTCAGAAATTGTTCTGCCTAACTTGACTGCCATACTGATCGGCATGGCAATTCCGAAGTAATCTTCGTACAGGATATTTATATCCCATACTGTAGTACACGAGTTAAACTTGGTTAATAGGTTCTGCATGTCAGCTAGTGTCATGGCCAGCTGTTCTAAATAGGCTTTTCTTTTATCTAAAATTTTGGCAACCAAACGATCTTTGGTCATATTTCTGCTAGCGGCCAAATAATCAATAAATGGTGTCGGGGCTGTAGGGTTAACCGAATACTCTGCGGCTTCTTCTCCCTGTATGTGCCAAGTATCTGCTTCAAAATCGCTAGCACCACGTAGAGCCAAATATCTACGTTCATATTCTGCGTGAATAATTTCTGTAGAAAATGCTTTCATCACTGTAAGAATATAGCCTACAATTTCAGGAGTAATTTCTGTAGGAACTTTTTCACCGTACCAGCTGGTCTTAGCTTCCCAAAGTTTGGCAACTGGGCGTATTTCACTAAAGAATGTACAGCCATAAAATGCTGTAGTTTCGTCTATTTCAATAACTTTTTCTTTGCTCCAACCCTGTAGTAAAGTGTGGTACAGACCTTCGCTCATTTTAACACAGGTGAAATTCATCAAGCTGTACATTTCCTGGCAAGTCATATTGTAATCGCCACCTGGAACACCATGTAAATGGCCATCGATTATATCATGTCGCAAGATAAGATATCGATAAGTTGGCTCAATGATAGTATTTGCTGTAGGAACTGTGACAATAGCACTGGCATAAACATCTAACGGAGCACCAGTCTTGACTACTGTAGAAATTAAAGTAGTTACAAACATACCGTTAGCGTCAGTTTCTTCTCTACCTACTGTGTCAATTGTAATTTCTCCGCTGGAAACTGTTGGTGTGGTAGTGATAACTAACTTGGTATCTGTAGTAGTGACCACTGTGGTAATAAATGCTGTGGCATCGTTACCATTTTCTCCAGCTGTTGCTTGGCGAGTCTGCTCGGTAGTAACTACTTGAACATTAGGATCTACTGTGGTTATTTGTGTTATAATTCTAGCTGTGTGTACTGCTACTGCTTGATCTTTATTGTAGACAGTACTGGCTGGCTCTGTAAAAAATACATTTGCCACGCTTTGATTATTATATTGTATATTATCCGACATGTTAGTTCCTTAAAATCCGACTGATGCACTACTTATCGCTACACTGGCCGCGGCACTTGAACAAGTAGCACTACTTTGCCCAAAATGTCCTTTAGGTTGTGCTCCTGTGCCTAATTGTGTAAGTACATCGGTTAGATAATTGTATTTTACTGTTTGATTATTCTGCTGGTTATCATAGTTACCTAACATGTAACCCCAGTTTTGTCCCATTTGAAGATTCTCTTCACCGCAGGCACGTATTTTGCTTAAACTAGTGGTAATATCTGTACCGGTAGAATCGCTGAATTTGCTAAGACCAATAGTAACGTTACCACCATTACCACCATAATGATAGCCCAATTTGGTACTCATAAATTTACACCAGCCGTCCGCACTAGCAGTTGAGCTGTAAGTGGCCCAACTGTTTGTGCTAAAATCTATATATTGATGTGTACCGCCTACACTAAAATATCCTCTATACTGCCCGTGACATCCTGATGTAAATCCTGTACCTGGGCCAGCTGTGGTTGAATACATATTTTCACTGGGAAAGTGAAATTTATCTGTGGCAGTAGATCCGCCTCCTGTGATATAACCTGTTTGACCAGTTTGGTCAACCGCACAACCGATATAAGGACCTCGAGCTGAACTCAAGTTCCAGCCACCGTCACCTGCTGTACCAGTTCCTGGTGGATATCCAAAAGCAGTTGTACTGGGACTGTTAATACCAGCACCGCGTGTACGTAAGGTTCCGTTGGCAAGACTATAACTTTGTGTGTTGGCACTGGCGGTAGCATAGGCATCTGCTCCGTTATGTATGTAACCATTGTAGTCGCTAAATGTTCCTTCAATATAGTTGGCGGCAAATGATAATTGTTCACCACAGTATAAAGTAATATCTGTACTGTGCCAAGTTCTATTAACTGCTCGCCATGGGCAACTACCTTTATATCCACCAGCTAGATAACCATGTGTGATAATACTTCTAGTGGCAAATGTTCCACCAATTGTAGTTTGTGTATCGCCAGGATAGGCCCAAAAGGCACTAGTACCATCGTTATACAACACCGCACCTGCGGCATTAGCATCAGGAGCAGGATATGTAGTAGGAAAAACGTTGACAGAGTTTACATAAAAAGCCATTATATTGCGCTCATTGTTACAGTTGCCGCGGCACTTGAACAGTTACCGCTACTCATACCAAAATGTCCTTTAGGTTGACTGACAGAACCTAATACCGTAGAAACATCATTGCTATAATTCATTTTAAAAGTATAATTGTTTTGAGGATTGCTATAAGCTCCTAGACAATAACCCCAGTTTTGTCCCATTTGATAATTTTCTTCTCCTTGAGCACTAGGTTTACTTATTGTTGTACTTAAACTTGATCCTGTACTATCGCTAAATTTCATCACACCTGTAGTTACATTATTACCAGTACCAACATAATGATAACCTAATTTTGTGGTTAGCATTTTACATACACCGTCTGGGGCCGCCGTAGTTCCTGGACTCCATGTACTCCACGAATCATTACTAAATGTCATTGATTTATTAGTACCGGCAAAACTCCAATACATAGTAGTAGCACCGCCACCACCGGTAGCATGACTTGAAGCAGTATTACCTGGACTAGTTGTGGTATACATAATTTCTGTGGGGAAATAAAATTTGTCGCAAGCATTACTTTGACTGCCGCCACTAATATAACCTATTTGTCCTATTTGATTCTGTGTGCCAGCAAAATAGGTACGACCTGTGCTCATTTCCCATGTACCTTGACCAGCAGTAGTACCTTGGATCACTGCTCCACCGGCACTACTGCTGGCACTAGTACCGTAGGCAACACCTTGTCCGTCTCCGGTTGGGTTATTACCAGTATAACCAAATGGGCCTCCTGGATTAGCACCGTAGCTTGAAGTATTTTGTGTGCGGCCAACTCCAGTAGCTAGACTATAACTACTAGTATGTGTGTTGGATACTGTAAATCCTGCGTTGGTTCCATGACAGTAACCATTGTAGTCGCTGAATGTGCCGCCGCCATAAGCGGCACCTTGATCTAATTGTTCACCACAACTGATAGTAACGTCATTGGCATGCCAAGTTTTGTTGACCACACGCCATGGATTGGAATCTTTATAGCCGCCAGCAGTATATCCGTGTGTGAAAGTACTTCTAGTTTGTAGTGTTCCGCTAGGTGTTTGTCCGTTACCAGGATAAGCCCAAAAAGTTGATGTAGTTCCAGCAGCCACTAGAGGGGAACCTACTGCCGCTGTAGTAGGAGCAATATAAATTCCTGGAAAGAAATTAGTTCCGCTTACATAATAGGCCATATTAAGTCCTTTGAACTCCGCATACACTGGCGGCCGCACTTGAACAACATCCACTACTGGTACCATAGTGACCCTTAGGTTGTGCACTGGCTCCTAGTGTTACCATAGCATCAGTGGCATAGGTAGTTTTAATAGTCCAGTTATTTTGTTGTCCGTTATAGTTACCCATACAGTAGCCCCAGTTTTGCCCCATTTCTTGATTTTCTTCTCCAGCGTTAGTTAACTTGGTAAGAGCAAGCAAATAACTGTTTGTCGTATCGCTAAATTTCCAAATACGTGTATCAGTATTGCCACCAACTCCAGCATAAAACCAACCTAATTTAGTCATTAGATGTTTATTATTTCCGTCAGATGTTTGACTGCTGGGCCAAGACCAAGTACTGAATGTATCATTGCTCCAAGGCATGGTCCACATGTAAGCAGTATTACTTCCACCTACTACATAGGCCTTGGTTTGACCTCCAACTGCAGCAACTGTACCTAGGTTAGTAGATAAACTGTTAGCCGAATTATACATAATTTCTGATGGAAAGTGTAATTTACTAACGGTTGCCGAGCCGCCGCCAAATGTATAACCAGCACCATCGGTAGCACCATTGCCTGGTGTACTACTAGCACAACCATGTGCTACACGACCAACACTCATGTCCCAACCACCGTGGCCAGCTTGTAGGTTAGCACCCGAGTCACCGTAGGTTAATCCGTCAGCTGATGGATTGTTACCTTGATATCCATATGGAGCACTATTGGATCCAAAGAACGAAAAGTTGCTGTCATTCTGCATGCGCATGATGCCAGTGGCAAGATTATAACTACTAGTATGAGATGCCGAACCTTGCCATGTGTCGCTGGTACCGTGAACATAGGCATTGTAATCACTAAATGTTCCGTCTAGATAAGCAGCCGCACGATCAATTTGTTCACCGCAGTAAACAGTAGTATCAGTTTGATGCCATGTTTTATTAACACTACGCCATGGAGTATAACCTTTATAACCTGCGGCAATATATCCGTGTGTTAGTATACTTCTGTTAAGCCAGCCGCCACTAACAGCTTGAGTATGGCTTTCTCCTGGAAAACTCCAAAACCCTACACTACCATCATTAGTTAATGGTGCGCCAGCTGTGCTGTTGGTTGTAGTGGCTGTTACTGTTACTGGCAATGCCGCACCACCTGATGCTGAATAAATTAAGGTTCCATTTGAATATATGGCCATAATGTATCCTAGGTAGTTGCTCGTCTTGGTGGAATCTCACTTAATGGAACTTCGCTTAAGACAAATTTGAATCCTTTGCCCGACTTGTTGTTGACAATGTAAAGATTTTCCTCACCCTCGATTACGGTGTAATCACCTATGCCATTAGATAAGTTCAAGTCTTGTGTGTACACGTGACGCCATGGTGTTGCTAAACTACCTAAATCGCCGCCGCCTACTGTGTAAGGCAACCAGTTGCCGCCCACTTGATGATTTCCGCTGTTGGTAATCCTAATACCAATGTTGGTTGCCGCCCATGGTCCAATGACCAAGTTACCAGTTGTACTTTGTGTGCCACCTGAAAATACTAATAATTGATCACCTGCTGATGACATTGGATTATAATTGCCTACGGCCACGTTGGCTAGAACAGATACATAGCTTGTACCATTGGTGATATTTAAAATTCTAGTAGCACTATTAGCACTAGCTGTATCGTTAGCTGTTAATTGACCGTTACTGGTTATAGCAGGAGCAGTTACACTGACAGTTGAACTCAATGTGCCAGTTACAGTTGTTGTTCCAGTAATATTAGCACCGCCAGTTTGAACGTTTAATGTAGAGTTTGTGTAGATATTTCCGGATACACCTAAACCACCGCTTACAACTACACCGCCGTTATTGTAAGCACTACTAGCTTGGGGACTTGTAAAACTAAACACACCGCTAGCACTTCCGCCAGCTAGTGTAGTTGTACTAGTTGCTTGTAAAGTTGAAAATTTACCAGTGCCAGCCGTAGTGACGCCAATATTGATGTTGTCAATTGTTCCGCCTGTAGCAACTATGTTTGGAGTAACTACATATCCACCTAACCAGCCATCTGCTACATAGTTTGTACCATCGCTAACTAAAGTAATAACTGCGCCAGCAGCCAAGGTCATTGTTGTTAATCCGCCAACACCAGGACCGTTAAAAATAGCACTAGTACCAGTTGCTAAGGTAATAGCTGAACCAGTTGAATTATAAAATGTTTGTGTTTGTCCAGTATATAATACTGGATTTGGCAAGGTAACAGTACCACTACCAGTAATTGTAGTCAATAGGCCGCTTGACGGAGTAGTTATACTGCTTCCGCCTGCTACTGATCCTGTTGGAAATACTGAATTATATCGTGCCATCTTATATTTAACTTATTTTAATTTCCAACTTTTTGACGATTCGTCCCAATAGTATGGTTCTTGAATATCTTTAGGGTATGGACTAGGAGGTTCCCAGGTCCACGTAGATTCATTTAATGTCCAACTTGGATAAGGTTGTGGATGATAAAATACATCATGTTTACTATCATAAATCATACCTATACCAGCAAAATTTCCTCTGAGGGCTACGCCGCCGTCTGGTTTGCCGTCTTCTCCGTAGTGTACACCGCCTCTAGTATTATAACTAGTTTGAATCCAGTCGCCAGGACTTGTATCTTTGAAAGTTTTAAAGAAATCGGGATCGGCCTTTATGCTTTCAACTACAATGCCATTTAAAACTTTAACATAAGATCCCATCATTACTCCTATCTAAAAGCTGGACCGTTAATCCAGGCTACTAAACTATATCTTGTTCCAGATGTTACTGGACAAACTTCGTGTAATACATAACTAGGAAAAAGCGCAAGATGCCCTTGCTCTTTTTTCATCTCTTCGGGTGTTTTTCCAATTTGTAATGTTAAACTTCCACCTTCGTATGTTGCCGGATCGCTCAATTGAATAGTTATAGATAATTTTCTTACCATATGTCCGATTCTTCTATCAATGTGCATTCCATAAAATCCGCTAGGCGCATTATACTCTGTAAATTGAAATCCTTCGCAAAACCCAGTTAGTTCAAAATTAAAAAATTGTTTATTTAAATTATTAACAATATCAGTAACACGTCTAAATGCCCATTCCATTCCATCAGTAGCATATAACCAAGTAATGTTACTATCTCTTATTGCTGTATTTGTTTCAAATCCGTTAGGTAATTCAGTTCCGACGGCACCAGATTTTAAATGTTTACTCAGACCTATTTCAATTATTTTTTGACATTCTTCTGGAGTAAATGCGTTATCCCAATAGGCCCAATTTTGTACTGTATCAGTGGTCAGCATCCAGGCTGCACCAGGAGTTTCGCTTTGTTTTTGATTAATTTGATTAAGTTCAGTCATATACATTCCTTTATAATATGTATCGTTAAGCAGTAAACGTGCCTGAACTTGTGAATTTATGTACTTGATATGTAACACCGGATGTGTAACTTGAAACAGTACCGCCTGAACCTAATTGACTGCCTGAAGCATAAGATAGTATTACTACTCCAGTTCCTCCATTTCCGCCATAATACGGAGA
>Ga0208380_1000082_pt1 | contig 27619 bp, 29 predicted proteins | sample CryBogCBE27Jun07_FD_184570 | JGI IMG/M metagenome (GOLD analysis project Ga0208380, IMG submission 184570) | Freshwater microbial communities from Crystal Bog, Wisconsin, USA - CBE27Jun07 (SPAdes) | ecosystem: Environmental > Aquatic > Freshwater > Lake | place: Crystal Bog, Wisconsin, USA... | reverse complement strand
ATACAGACCGTTCATCACAAATAGGTAGATTTTTAATAATTTTTTTTTGGCGGGTAAGATATCCTATTGTAGTTTTGTGGGGTCAAAAAAAACAAAAAAATAAAAACTAAAAAAATGGAAAAGTTAAACAATCAGGCGTTAGAACTATTAAGAGAGGTTCAAGAGGATTACAATAGAGTTGGTACTAATGAGTACAAAGGTATTGCGTTCTTTTGGTCAGGTATTTACAAACATACCCTTCGTAATTGTACTCGTGAGGAAAGAGTACTTATACATAACAAGTGGATGAACGCAGGGTTAGAACTAAATGGTCATAGTGAAGAACATCAATACTATATTGATGAGGTAAAGACTGACTTAATGTTACAATCACTTTTAAAATAATATACTTATGAGAAAATTTGTAAACTTCACAACAGGGGAACATATTGTTACCGATTGTATTAACTTTCATTCACACACAACTATTAGTAATGAATATACTATTGAGGGTTGTTATGAAGAACTTATACGTCAATTAGATATGGGAGATGTTAGTGATATATTCTTTCAACTTAACAATAATGATATATTCTTTACCTCTGATAATATACGTTATGCTTTAGATGTTAAGTCTATTGAACGTAGTAAGTATTATCAGATTACCTTTTCTCTTTATAGAAGTATTAATTAATCCTCACAATATATACATATATATGATACTATTATACAATAAGACATTTAAAGGTAATTATAAACCTACCCCTGTTATATACAGGAATATGATTGTACATTTTAGACGTGGAGATAATTTGTTTAGAGTGATGATGCGTGATATTAAATCAGATTTACCACCACATATTAAACTCCATAACGATAATGGAATTTATACCTTTGAAGTATATGACAACAATAAAGTTATTCTTGTATATCAAATCAATAAGTTCGTTGGTCTTTATAATTTTCAAATGACATACTGGTTCAAGACTGGCAATGTATTTTCTTCCTATTATGACTTTATATGTGATTATTGGTGGTACCCACCCGTTTCTGATAGAACCGAATTTGATATTACTGGTGGAAACTACGATTTTTACTTTAACGATTAATTAACAAATAAATTTTGGTGGTATTACAATTATACCTACCTTTACATCCTAAAACAACAATTATGGCACAATCAATTTTGGAAAGAAACCAAGAAAGAAGAAGATTAACAGACTTAACCTTTAAAAGTGAAGATGGAAATGTATTTCTATTTGACTTTATGATGGACAGTTTTTATGACGTATTTGAGTACGAAACCGAGAACATTATGAACCTTGCTGTTATTAATGAACTCATCACCTACTACATAGAAACAGGTGGTAAAGAAGCTGGTGAATATGTGGAAGCTGCTCCCAACTTCTTAAAGTACATCAACAAACATTATGATTTTCTTAAAGAACAATTCATCTATAAGAAAACTAATGATTTATTCAATCAAGGAGGGTTTTACTGGTTTTTAATAAAAGAGTATCAAACCTACATTTCAATTAATCATCCTGAACCATTAAACTAATTCTTATGAACATCTTAGAGAAAATAAAAGATATTGAAAGTTATCGTAATAATCGTGAGAAGTTAAACGATTTTACCGTTAGAAAAACGATGACCATATACCTTAAACATCCAAATAAATTAGTATTGGATATTGATTTTGAGAGAAGTTATTGGATGGAACCTCGTAATCTTGTTATATCAGACATTAAATCTTATAGAGGGGAAATTCGTGGAAAAATTGATTATGGTCATGTAGATAAGTTCGGACCTGTAATCCTTAACTTCTTCTTTAATACCTGCGGAGATGGTTTCCTATGGGACTGGACCCGTGAAGATGGTTCAACAATTCCTTATAGCGGATTTATTGAAACAGCATTAATCATTCTTAGAGAAAATAACCTTTTAAACAAATAATATTTCTTAATTAAAAAAAACAAACAGTTATGTTTACAAATCAAACACTCGAAAAAAGTTTATTGGCAATTGACCATAAACGAATTTCACCAATGGATTTTATTTCCCTTTTACCAGTTCACTGCCAAAGACCTGAAGAACCACGTCATAAAGCAGTAAAGAAAATCTTAGACGAGAAACTACTTCCTACCCATTTAGAAGTGGCTTGTGTAATCCCTATGTTCTCAGATGACTATTATTCTTATGGTCAACCTTATTCCGTGAATGGTAATACCCGTAAGTTCATATGGAACAAATACCCTGATTCCATCCCAACTGAGAACTTACACGTTACCTTGTACTACCCATCAAGTCGTAATGAAGTGGAAAAAATCTATCGTTCAATTGATAGTTCAAATTCAGTAGAGAGCTCAGGTCACTTAATCGGTGGTCTATTCCGTTCTAATGGTTATGTTCCACAATCTCGTAAGATGAAAGCAGGAAACATCGGTGTATCAATTAGACACGCTTATGCTTGTATCACAGGTAATAGTCGTATCTATGGAAATGAATTAACTTTTTCCGATATTAAAGGAAAAATTGAGTTCAACTTCCTTGTTGATGAAATCAAATTTGTTGATGGTGTTATTCTTAGTTATGAGAATGAACCATCTAAGAACAAAAAATACACCACTGGACCGATTATGGCATCCCTTATCATCATGGCCAAAAAGTATGGTGTTAATAATCCTCGTCTTCAAGAACTCGTGGACCATTTAATCAATAACAAAATTGATAAACACGAAGGTGTTGGAGGATTAAACGATGGGGTTTCCGTTGTTAATATCGACCTTTATGAAAGATATAATGGTGTTGGTTCAAGACAATGGTCACTACAATCAGAAGGTTTTGGTCCCGTTATTATCGGTAACTTAATCTATTGTTTTGATGCATTTATGAATAATACTTTAATCAATATCAATCGTTCTAATTCCGTTAAAGGAACCATTATGAAAGATGATAAAGCAATTCTTTATATGAGAAATTATTTCGCTAAGGATTAATTGTCTATTTGTTCTCTTTTTATTTTACCCCTGGTGTTTCTACATCGGGGGTTTTTTATTGTTGGAACATTGAATAGTTTCCTGGCATAAAAAAGGACCCCCTCAGTTTACTTTTGTTAAATGGCAGTATAACTAATAATATGATTGTACAGGGGGTCCTTAGATAAATATATAGAACTAATAATAAATTTCAAGCCAATCAGCTGTAGGGTTTTGTACCAACTTATAACAACTAATCCATATTTGAATTAATTCCTTTTTTGTTTTGGTAGATAACTCCATTACATCGTCAGCTGTTAAATCAACCCCATTCATCTTGTTCAACCAATCAATTTGTTTCATAATTAACTCGTTGGGTTCCCTATCTAATTTCCAGGTCTTCATATCTTATTAATTGTTAGTCTTGTAATCACTTCTTCCTTATGTCTCGGTTTCCAATTCTTACCCCTCAAATCTTCTTTATTTTCTTGTAGCTTACGTCTTGCTCGTTTAATAAGGTCAGCGTCCGATAATTGACCGTTTTCATATAAAGATAAGAACATATCAATTGGGGATGTCTTTGGGTCTAAGTTCATTTTCTTTATTTCAATATCCCACATTACCTTAACCAATGTTCTATCATCATCCCTAAGTTTTGGATATTTGGTTAATAGTATTTCAACCTTCTGTTGAAGGTTCATAATTTTTTTAACTGTTGCCATTTCTAAAAGTTTTAAATTAGTAATAAGATAAATATAAATATTATGTTTATTAAAAAAAAATTGGATAATTTAATTTATTTACGAAATACGGAAAAATTGAAATGATTTTGAATTATCAAAGTATTTATTTATATTACTCATTGGGATTAAATCCTGGAATCGGTTAAACGATACCATAGACTTCAAGTAACCACTCTTGTTGGACCAGGTAAACTTTTTATTTAAAATCTACCCAGTATAAGCAGCCCAGTATTACCAGCACAAAAAAAATAAATAAATTAAAAAGTACCAGTATAATTAAATATTTATTCTTATATTTGTATAAAATTAATTAATATGAGTTGGAAATATCGTACAGGTGAAATTAGCTACAAAGAATTTCAATCCTTACCAAAAGAAAAGAAAACAATCTATTTGGAATTAATAGAACAACTGGTTCCAGAAGATAGAAGTAGTACTGATGAAATTATTATCAACCAGTATAGCAGCAATGAAAATAAAATTAAAAATTTCTATTCACTTGAAGATATAGAATAATTATATTTATATAGAAAGGAAAAGAGTTTTTGTGAAAAGAACCCAGCAAGTTGAGTAGCTCCCATCTTGACTGGGTTTTTTGATTATTAGAAAGTATTTATAATATATGCCAACCTGTAGAACCTGCAATGTAAATAAACCTCAACAAGAATTTTATAAAATTAGACAGAAAGCTGGTAACATTACTTACAGAAAAGAATGTAAAGAATGTTTTAGTAATAAAGAAAGTTCAAGATATCATATCAAGGTAGGAAGAAAAGGAAGATACCGTCTTGCTTATTGCACCAGTTGTTCTGAATGGAAAATTAAATCTCAATACTTTTCTTTTGATTTGAATAAATGTAATGGATGTATTAAAAACGAATTAGAGACGATTGTAGAACCTGAAAAAGAAATTGTAGAAGAATATACTATAGAGGATGAAAGTCCTGAATTTGAGGAAGAAGAATTACAACCAGACCCATTGTACATTAAATGTAGAATATGTGGTATTGAAAAATTAAGAAAAGATTATTATCCGAGAAATAAAGCAACTTGTAAAGCTTGCTGCATTGAAAGAAGAATTAATCAAAGTATTAGTGCTAATCAAGGAACAAGATGGATGGTTCCTTCGGAAGTTGGTAATTATGAATGTGAAGAACAATTCGAAGAATTATCCAAAGTAATGATATCAATGGGATGGAAATATGAAGATAATGGTTCCAATAAACAAAATGGAACCTGGTATAAACCTGGATATAAAGATAAGGATAAGAATTTCTATATTGATGGAAGAATTATTCATAATTCAGAAGTTAAACCTAAAAGAAAAGGTATCAACATTAAAGCTGGAACATCTAAACTGGACCCATATAAACAAGAAATAATAAGTTATATTCAATCTGGTTATACTTTTTTTGATGTTGCTGATATTTATAACTGTAGTCATACAACAATAAGACATTTTTTTAAAAAGAATATGGATGAAAAGAAGTAATCAGATTCCATTAGGATTTATGGATATACCCAAAGATTATATTGTTTTCGATGAAGAAGATAAGAAAGTCTTTTGTAATATGATGATTGATAAGATGTTACATTTAATTGAAATAGAATTAAAGTATGCTCCCGAAATAAACCGAATATCATTCCTGGAATCAATTCTGGATAGTAGTTTAATTACTAATGAACAATATGAAGCTTACGAAGTCTGTTCAGTTATTCGTGACATGAAAAAACAATTAACCCTTGATACCTGAAATTGAACGATGGGTAATTAATAATTACACTGAATTAAAAGAAATTTGTTTAAAGATGACCAAACATTCTGATTGGGCTGAAGACTTATTACAAGATGTATTGTTACAATTATGGGAGAAAGATGAGATTAAATTGAATAATCTTCAAGATTCGAGTATTAAATATTATATTGTTAGATGTATAACAAACAATTGGTATAGTGCAAATAGTCCATTCTATAGAAAGATTAAGAGGGAAAGTAGTTTATATTCTGATTTAAAGGACATTTCAGACTTACCAGTCGACGATAATGAAATTGACGAACATATTATTATGGATACCTTAGAAGAGGAATATGGGGGTTTAGGATGGTTTTCTAAAGACTTACTTTCAAGATATCTTATTTTGGGAAGTTATAAGAAAGTATCCATTCAAACTAAGATACCATTAAATTCAGTACATAACTATGTTAAACAAGCTAAGAGTGAACTTAAAGCAAATGTATTTAAAAAACTAAAATAATGATTATACAAGATAAATTGATGTTAGATTGTGGATGCAAGAAGAAACCATTAGAGGTTAGAACACCGCAACCTACACCAACACCAACAGAAGTAAAAACAAACTAATATGGATAAATTAACAAGATTTTTTGATACAGAAAAAGAAAATATCAACGAAGAAACATTAAAATCTTTTTTACAAGAAGAAAGATATAAATTAATTGATGAATTATTTGAAAATGGTTTAGTTGAACAAATAATTGAACATCAAGATGAAAATGGTTGGCGAGTGAGAACCAAATTAAAAACAAACTAATATGGATAAAGAATTAAAAGAAAAGTTAGAAGGATTAAAAGCTAACGGAAAAAAGAAAGCTGGTTGTCATTCTTGTAAGAAGAAAAAAGAAGTAATCGATGCTTTACCTGACCCAATTGAGATTGAAGACCTTTACATTCCTACTCCTGAAGAAATACATTTAGCTTACGTAGAGTTAGGTAATCGTGTTTCAGATAAACGTGCATTTATCAATAAGGTATATAATGCTTTATTTGGTGAGGACTTCAATTTTGGTTGTACTTCATGTGTAAATGGTCAAGCAAGAAGATTAAAGAATTATATAAATGAAGTTTTAAAAATACCAGTATAATGAGTACAAGTCAAGCAAGAAGAGATAGAAGAGAATATGAAAGAATGAAGAAGATGCCAACGTGGAAAGTCATAAAGAAATTTAAGGACAAAGTTGGTGATGTTAAATTAAAATCAGATATGGTTATTGATGATAGTGCTTATTTGGATTTTATTAATAATGTTGAGATTACTCCCGAGATGAAGAAAGAACTTGAGGAGTACGATAGGAATAATAAAAAAATGGAAATTAAACCTAATAATAGTTTTCCATTTGAAGTAATAAAATAATATTTTATGGATAACGAAATTGTACCTTACGAAGAAACGGAAGAATCTAAGAACGAAGAAATACGAAATTTTGATATCGAAAGTGTTCCTGAACCTTTTGAGATACCATTAAAGAATGGTAGAAAATCTACAGTTCAAGAATATCAAACCAGATTGAATGAAGCTATGGAATTGATATTATATCATAAACTTAATAATCACGAGTTTATGAAAACCTATTCCAAAATGTATGGAGTATCTGAACGTACAGCACAAAGAGTTTGGAGTAAATGTAAATTAATATTAAAAGAAAGATTTGAACAGAAGACTGAAGAAATTGTATCTGAACAATTAGGAAGATATCAGGACCTTTTAATTAGAGCAAGACAGGATGGAAATAAAAGAGTAGAAAGGGAGACATTATGGGATATTTCTCGTATATTAGGATTAGACCAAAGAAAGATTGATATTACTTCTAATGGTGAAAAATTAGATATAAAAATAAATTTGAGTAACGCAAGAGAATAATGGCAGAAATTAACTTAACTCCAAAACAATCTACCGCATGGGAATATCTAATGGATAAAACCACGACTACTGTATTATATGGTGGATCGGCAGGTGGAGGCAAGAGTATGTTAGGTGCTGTATGGTTAACTACTATGTGTTTACAATACGATGGTATCAGAGCACTATTAGGTCGTACAGTTTTATCTGTATTAAAACAAACATCACTCAATACTTTATTTGAAGTTTTTAAGATGATGGGACTTAAACCTGATAATCATTACAATTATAACGCACAAAGTAATATTGTTACATTTTTTAATAAGAGTGAAATACTATTAAAAGATTTAGAACAGAAGCCGAGTGACCCGAACTTTGATGGAAGTTTAGCGGGTATGGAATTATCTATTGCTGTATTGGAGGAAGCTTCTTCAATATCATCAACAGCTTATCAAATTGTTAAATCACGTTTAAGATATAAACTAAATGAATTTGGAATTGTTGGAAAGATATTACTCACAGCAAACCCAGGTCAGAACTGGTTGAAGAAAGAGTTTTATAACAAATCTTTAAATGGAACTTTACCTGATGATGTTAAATTTGTTGCAGCACTTCCAACAGACAATCCTCACTTACCTACTTCATATTTGGAAATGTTAACAACATTACCAATTCAACAACGTCGTCGTCTTTTGGATGGAGATTGGAACTATTTAGATGAAAGTGATAATTTATTTTCATGGGACGAAATTAATAATACACAATTCTTAATGGCTCCAAATGAAAGTAATCGTAAATATTTAAGTGCAGACATTGCTCGTTTTGGTTCAGATAGAACTGTTGTTATGGTATTTGTTGGTTCAGTATTAATTGAATGTCACGTTTATAAAAAATTAGATACCCAACAAGTAATTGAAAATATAAAAGAATTAATGGAAAAACACGGAATTGATAGAAGTTCTGTGGTAATTGATAGTGATGGCGTGGGAGGCGGAGTTGCAGATGCTATTAAAGCTGTAAACTTTGTTAACAATAGTACCCCATTATTTAAACAAAACTTTGCCAATCTTAAGACGCAATGTTATGTTAAATTATCTGAATTAATAAAAGAAGGAAAAATATCAATTAATATATTAGACCCTGTCATATTCGAACAATTAACTCAAGAATTACTTGCAGTTAAATTGAAAGATTTGGATAGAGATAATAAAATAGCAATTCAAAGCAAAGATGAAATGAAACGTACATTAGGGGTATCGCCAGATTTGAGTGACTGCCTTGCTATGTATTGTCATTTCGTTTTGAGAAGTGCTAAGAGCACAGGGAAATATGCTCTACAATTTACGAATTATGGTTAAATTTACAATAGAGGAAACGGAATATGAATTAAAAGATTTCATATCCATTGAAGATTATGCTAAGATATATAAGGTAAAAGATTTATTTACTGACCAATACTTTGCTGCTAAGTTATTAAATATTATAACTGGTGCACCATTAGAAGATGTATTGAAATGTGATTACGAAAAGATTAATTATCTTTCAACCTACATTTTATCTTTAATACCGAGTGAAAGGAATATCCCATTAATAGATAGGTTCGAAATTGATGGAGTAAATTATGGTTTCTTTCCCAATTGGAAAGATTTAACTTTTGCTGAATTTGTTGATATTGATACCATTTCGACCAAACCTTTGAATGAATTATTAGATTTATTACACATATTAGCAGCAGTAATGTATAGACCAATTGAACACGAGATTAGTGAACATAACTTCATTATTGAGGAATATGATGTTAAAACAATGGTTAAACGAGCTGAATTGTTTAAAAAGAAGATGGATGTAAAGATATTATTATCGGCTCAGTTTTTTTTTATCAAGTTCGCAAAGAGATTTTCTCTTTATACCCAAGCATCTTCAATCCAGACGATGTCATGGAAGATGAAGATAAAGCTATTATGGAAGATGAGAAAGTGGATATATCTAATGCTTTCCAAAAAGCGTACGGTTGGTTCGTTGTCGTCAACCGAGTTACTGACAATGATATTACAAAACACGACTTCATCTACAAAAAAAACATTACGGAAGTCTTGAATCAACTATCCTTTTTGATAGATTACGATAAAGAACAAATAAGATTACAGAAAAAAGCTCAAAACGGATTTTAAAAAGATGTTTTGATTTTTTTTATATTTATTTATAAGATGTACAATTACAAACAAATTTTAACAGATTTATCCCAAATAGCTTATCATCATGAACAAATACGTTCTTTTGGTTTTGGGGATGTTAAACAGGTTACCAATGACCTTGAAACAAAGGTGGAACCTGAATATGTAAGAATGTACGTTGTACCAGGTCAGGGAGTTCTTAAACAAAATCAGATTAGTTACAAGTTTTCCATTATTATTATGGATAAAGTTGAACCTGACTTATCTAATTTAAAAGATGTAATGTCAGATACTTTGAATATAGTTTATGATGTTTGGACCGTTTTATATCAGTCTTATACAGCTCAAAATGGTAATTTCAGTTGGTATATTGTACCTGATGAGAATCCTGAAATAGTTCCTTTTACTGAAAAATATGAAACAACGGTAGGTGGATTTACTTTAAATGTTAATTTAGTAATGCCATTTGATTATAATAGATGTGATACCCCTGTTCTTGCTAATTTCCAATTTCCTGAATATCAAGAATTTAAAAGTTTAAGATTAATTATTGATAAGTTTGAAGAGTTTTCTACATTACACGAACAAATATCTTCTTTTGGTTGGGGTGAAATACAACAACTTACTAATGATATTATTACCAAATCTGAACCTAAATATATAAGATTTTATGTTTTATTGGATACAGTATCTCTTAGACGAGGAAGTACAAACATATCTTTTAAAATAATTATATGTGATAAGTTGGAAGAAGATTTATCAAATAGGGAAGATGTTCTTAATGATACAATGGAAATAGCTAAAGACTTTTTTGCTAAACTATATTTATCTGATTGGGAAGCACAATGGGGAGCAAGTTTGGAGCCATTTTTAGAATGGTATGAAACTCAATTAGGTGGGTGGGCTTTATCGGTTTCATTCACTCAAAAGTTTGATGAGAATAGATGTGTGTTACCTATGACTTCTTTTGTTAATAATTTGACATGGGAAGAAGTTAAAGAAATGTGGGAAAATGTTAATAAAAAATATAACGAAATATAAAAAATAAATTATGAGTAATTTAAGTACCCAATATATCAGTTCATCATATCAATCAGTATTGAATGTTGGAAATACAAATGGGGCATCATTAAACAGTGTTTTACAACCTGTTACTGACGGATTTGGAACAAATAGTCCATTATCCTTATCAACTACACAAATAGGGATTAGTGGTCCTATAATTCCTTCTGCAGGTAATACCTATGATTTAGGGTCATCAAGTAAACCATTTAGACACTTATACGTAAGTTCTGGTTCTGTTTGGTTGGATGGTAATCAAATTTTAACTCTTGCTAATGAAGCACAAGATACAGCACTTCAAGCACCTTCAGGTGGAACATTACAATTATTAAACAATATTGTATTTTCATCTACATCTGATAGTCCTATTGGTGGAACATTTACAATGATGGGAGCTGGTCCAAATAATCAAACACAAACTAATTATACAGGTTCATTCCATTTTATTAATAATAATGGTTATATGGCCCATATTAATAAAATTGGTGGTGAAGATGGAACAGGAAGTTTTACTTGGGAAATTGTTGATGGTGGTGAATTTCAAATTGATAACTGGGGAGGACCAATAAATATTAATTCCTATACAGGTTCAATTAGTTTGTTAGGTGAAGGTATTGGAACAAATATTAATATACAAGCTCCTGATGTTTTTATTTCAGGTTCTTTATTTGTTAATGGTGTTCCTTATGGAAGTGGTGGTTCAGGAACATCAGGTACCTCAGGTACCTCAGGTCAAAGTGGTTCAAATGGAAGTTCAGGTTCATCAGGAAGTTCGGGAACAAATGGTCAAAGTGGAACTAATGGAAGTTCAGGTTCATCAGGAAGTTCAGGAAGTTCTGGTACAAGTCCAATTGTTACAAATTTTATTACAACAGGTTCATTAGGATTAACACAAACTATTACAGGTTCGTTACAAATTAATTCAGGTTCTTTAAGAATGATTGGTACAACTGGTTCAAATACTGCAATTATATTTCCTTTTATTTATGATGGTTCTTTACAAAATCCTACTAAAATATATCAAAATTCAAATGGTAGTTTAGCATTAAATCCAAATAATTCTGTAGTAATAGAAAATGGTGGTCAATTATTTTTACCTGGTGGTGAACCATATATTATTTTAGGACAAGATGATTATGGTAATAACTCCAATATGCTTTATGGTGGTATTACTCAATTTGTTTCAGGTTCAGCAATGATAGGTGGTGGATTTGTTCAAGATTTTATTAATGATACTGATAGCGGTCAAGTTATTGGTTTTGCTATGTCAACTTATAATACACCTGATGGTTCATTATCTGCAAACTTTTTTGGACCAGGTACAGGAAGTAATGCTGTAACAGGACCAGGTTCTAATGATAATGTAGTATTTCAAATTCCAATTACAGGTTCAACATTAACAATATTCCGTGATACAATTATATCAGGAACCACAGCAACTTCAAATGGTTTTGTTGTTGCTAATTTACCTGGAACACAAACAATACCTAATGGAGAAGATACTATAGTTCAATATACTTCCGAAATTGATACAAATGGTTGGTGGGATAGTGAAGCATATAAATTTACTCCAAACGTAGCTGGTTATTATGAAGTTAATGCTTTTGTGAATTGGGCTGAAGGTGATGTTAATAGTCAATCTAATATTCAAATTAGAAAGAATGATGCAAGTATCACAATTGCACAAGCAACAATATCAAACTTTAATGCTTATACACAAAATTCATCTATTATAGTTTATTTGAATGGAAGTACAGATTATATTAATATAACAGCTTATACATCAAATACAACAAATCAAGTAATAAATGGTGGAAATGGAACTTATATAACAATTAAATTATTATAATGAATTTAGAAGTTTTAGCACCTGTTATTGAACAAATTGTAAAAGACACTTTAAGAGAAAGAAGATATCCATTTGGAACGAGAATAACGGGAATTGGTAATAAAGTAGCATCAGGAACATTAGTAGATAGTGTTCAAGTTGTTGCCGCTCAAGAAGGACAGAATCAAGTTCTTGATATTAATATTGCTGGTTATGGTAACTTTGTTGATGAAGGTAGAGCACCAGGTAAAAATAAAGTACCAGTTGAAGCTATTAAAATATGGATGGAAGAAAAAGGAATTGGTGTTCGTGATGTGAGAGGTAGATTTGTTAAGGGACATAGAAAACGTGCTAAATCATTTAAATCAGGACAAGAAGGAATATACCCAATTGCTTTTGCCATTCAAAAAAATATACAAAAATTTGGAATAAGACCTTATGGACAACCTGATATGGGTTTTATTGCAGCCGCTCTTAATAATATGGAAAATAGTTCTAAACTTATAAGTTTATTAGAAGAAAGTACTATGAACGAATTATTAACAATAATAAATACAAAATTTAATACAACTGAATAATGCCATTTGGATACCCACAATTATATGATAATGGATTAAATAATACTTCACAGATTAGAAGAAGTGCTGATATGGTTTATCAAAGAGGAGGAACTTATCAAATTACATTGACGGGTGATACCTATCAAGCATCAATTCAATTAGTTGTAGATATGTATGTGAATGGTAATAAAGTTGGAAGTATGGCTTTAGTTCCTGCTAATATTACAGAATCGAGAACAATTTATACATATACATTTAATTTAAGACCTTATAATTATTTACAAGCATATGTTCAATCAGAACATTATCAATATTATTGGTTAGATGATTTTGATGCAACAACCAACGATATCAATGTTAACGCACAATATCCAAATGGGATACAAGTTAATTTTAAATATGGATGGAGATATTATAACAATACTTTATTAATACAAGAATATACCGATATACCTACAAATGATTTTAATCATTATACTTTACTCCCTGAGTATAAAGAAATGAATGGATTATTTCCTTCATATTATACAAGTTCAGGTAATTTATTTGATTACGTTGGAGGTACATTTGAATTTGATGATAACTATATTTTACCCAATTTTGACCAAGAAGTTGGTACAATTATCGGTACAGGTTTTACAGGAAATTCATTGAGTATTTATACAAGATTTAGTCCTATTAGTAATTACATTATGGACTATCCAACTGTTCCTGAACAATCAGAAACAGCAAGATTTTTAACTAATGCTCCACGTATCCAATATATACAAAATAGTGAAAATTACGTATTATATTATCTAAACGGACAGACTGGTGATAGACAAGTTATTGAAGCAGATTTTGCCGTTTTTGAATTTTACGATATAAACAATAATTTGATACAAGAATATAATCAAGAACTAAATAAAGCAGGAACTCCTTATCAATCAACAGCGGGTAATGTTGATAATCTTAAAAGATTTGCGTTACCTTGTGGACCTCAGGATATTTTAAATTTGTTTTCAGGTTTAACTTTTGATAATGTTGCTTATTATCGTGTTCAATTATTTTATTCTTTCCCAACATATAACAATGTAAATAGACAATGTTATGGCCCAATTGGTCCTACAAGTGAAGCTTTCTATTTTTATTTATATGATAATTGCTTACCTGAAAATACAAGGTTATGTTGGTTAAATGAATTAGGAGGTTATGATTATTACACATTTCAAAGCTATCGTCAAGACACTAAAAAAATTGATAGGACTTCATACGATAGTCGTTATTACTCTCCTGCCATACAATCTCCTGATAGGAATGTGGGTAGAAGTAACAAAACTTTTGACACGACAGTCACGCAAGAAATTACATTAGATACGGATTATTTATCTATGCCATTATCACAATGGTTAGAACAATTATTCTTATCACCACAGGTTTATATCATGAGACCAGATTATATCAGTCCAATTGATAGACCAAATAAAATATATAAAGATTTAAGACCTGTACAAGTTATTTCAACTGCAGTTGATACAATGACTAAACAACACAGTAAATTAAACAAATATAGAATAACATTAAAAACTGGCGACAGTTACTTTGTAAATAAAGGCTTCTAAAATGGGTCAACAACAACAAACAGTTTTACGTGTATTAACCAATATACCTGATAATAATTTAGTTACAGATATCGGTACTATTACAGTACAATCTGAAAGTAATGTTACATTACGAGGATTAGGAACTGAGTTATTTCCATTTACAGGATTTACAAATGGTTCAGGTGAAGTTATTTTTAATGTTAATCAAACTGATGGATATTTTGTATTTAATATGACCGTTGTAACGGGTTATACACAAAGTATTTATGTAAATCATTTAGGAGTTGATACTCTTAAAGTTCAAACTACAGGTGATACTACAAGTTTTTTTGGTAGTATATTAGTTAAAGCAAGTGATTTAGTAAAAGTTGAATTAGAAAATATTGTAACAATTAATTCAATTTATTTTCAACCAATTACAACTTCGGTTTTTAAACATTTAAATTTAGATTTATATTCAAGTGTTCCTATCGTTATCAATAGAAGTTATGCTGAATTACAAGATATTAGTAAGAAGAATAGTGATTATTCTTTAAACTTACAATTACCAGGTTCAAAAGTTAACAATCAATTTTTTGAAAACTTTTACGATGTTGATGTTCAATCATTTTATTTTAATCCAAATGCTCGTATTAATTGTGACGTTTTAATTAATGATGAAAGTTATTTTACAGGTTATTTAAAACTAAATAAAATAAATGTACAAAATAGTAAAATAGAATATGATGTAACTTTATATTCTACAGTAGGTAATTTATTTGCTTTAATGGGAAATAACCTATTAAAAGATTTAAATTATAATGATACTGGTTATACATTTAATCACATATTTGGTGAGGCCAATGTTGTTAATGGTTGGGGTTATTCTAACTTTGGTATTAATGATGAACAACCACAAACTTATGTTTATCCAATTGTTCATAATGGATATCTTTATTCAGGTGATACCGTTGCAGTTTCAGGTTTAACAACTGGTTCTACAACTTTAGGATTAACTCACTATTATACATCAACTGCTCCAATAGGTTCTTATAACCAAAGTGATTGGAATTATATTACAGGACATACAGGAACAACACTATATAAACCATATCGTATTAATAGTCCGAATCAAGGTCTATTTGATAACCAATTAAAACCTGCACTTTCAATTTGGAATATTATTAAATTAATGTTCAAAACCTATGGTTATACAATTAAATCCAATTTCTTTAATACACCGTGGATGAAAACGTTGTATATGTATGGTTATTTTGGTTCAAGTTCAACGAAATTTGGTTATAACTTACAGGTAATCAATACTCTTCCTTTAGAGGGAATTGAAGTTATTGGTTTACCATTTGGATTTGATAATCAAGGAAATAGAACAGTTGGATTAACAAACGTGGATTTAGTTGTAGCAACAAAGGGAACAGGTGTCCCTTGTTATTGTTCATCAGATTTTTATGCTACAGTTCAAATTGAAAGGAAATATCATGGTACATTTGGATTTACTTATACAGAAACAGAATATAATACTTATTTAGTACAAAATGGAACAAGTGGAACAACAATTAACTTTTCACAAAATATTCCATCTAATACAGTTTATAGACATTATAGTTCAATTTCATCTACAAATCCAATTGTAACTATTGCACCTTTATCAAGTTTAAAATATCCTCCTGTTGCAGTAAATGACCCTGTACCTTTTTTAGATGGTGACTTTGTAGATTTTAGTTTAGTAATTGACCAAAATATAAAACAAATTGATATCTTAAGTTCTCTGGCAAAAAAGTTCAATTTGGTATTTGTACCTAATCCTGATAATCCACGTGAGATTATTATTGAACCATATAACTTCTTTTTGGGAACAGGTGATATACATGATTATACAAATAAATTAAGTTTTGATAGTGGATTTACTGTAGAACCAGCATTAGATTTTATTGATAGTAATTTAACTTTTACTGAAAGTGAAGATGGAGATTATGGTAATAAAGTATTTAAAGACCAAAATAATAGAATATATGGACAAAAGTTTGTATATGGACCAACTTCTTTTAAATCAACAACGGGTTCAACACAAACTATATTTGGTCCTCAATTGATTAGACAATGGGATACAGCAGACCAATTACCAAATGGAGGAATTAAATTACCATTAGGATTGAATTATGCTGGTGCAACTGCTGCTTATACTGTGCAAACAGGAGCAACACAAGGAGCGGAACAATTAAATATGACTTATACGGGAGTTAAAACCAAACCAAAATTAATGTGGTTTTTAGGTTCAGCTAACGTTTTTTTAGATACTTTGGGTGAGTTTTATGATAATACAAATTTATATAAAACTTATACAATTAATTTATTAACCAGTAGTGGTACAACTTTTGCTGGTTCTGGTTTTGAAAACATACCATTGGTTTCACATACAATGCCAATGGGTCTTGCTGATAGATTTAAAATTAACAATGATAGTGCTTGTTTATTATTTAGTTCTGAACAACCTACTTATATTGATGTAAATACTTTTAATGTTTATACTGTTAATGATGCTTATAATTTATTTTATGGTGGTAGAATTAACAATTTATATAATCCAAATACAAGATTTTTAACAGGTAAGTTTTATTTAAAATTATCTGATTATAAAAATTTGAAAGCAAACGATATTATACAAATTCAAAATCAATATTTTGCGTGGAATAAAATCAATGGTTATAATTTAACTAATACTCAATTAACTGAAATAGAATTGGTACAAATTAATAATAATACAGAAACTTATCCAACAAGATATTTTAAATATTGGTATTTAGATAATCCATCAAAAGTTTATAAACTTAAGACAGATTTTATAAATCCAAATATGCTTGATACCAATTTTGGTTGGAGTGTATTATATGACCACAATTTAGGAACGATATCCCAAACTACAAATAATAGTGGTTATACTTCTATGTTTATTGATTTGGGAAATAGTAATGTTTATGTTCCTTATACGACTCAAGAAATATCTCAATTTGATTATGAAACCAATTATGATGATTGGTCAAGAGATACATTACACAATTATCTATGGAATATACCTTATGCTCCTTATGGAGATGCAATGCCAACATATTGGTATAATGCTTATAGTACAACTACAGGATTGAACTTATGGAGCGGTAGTACAGATTGTTTAGCAATGGTTGCAGGACAAGGAATATTGACAGGTTCATCAACTTATCATGGGGTTGAATTAACTCCAACTCCAACTCCGACTGCAACATTCGAAGCGTCACCAACTCCTACGCCAAGTCCTACAGGAACAAATTTACCTTGTGTTACAGAAACGCCGAGGTTTATTACTCCTACACCAACAAATACTCCTTCGATTACACCAACTAATACAAAAACACCAACTCCAACTCCGACTATTACGCCAAGTCCAGTACAAGAATGTATTTGGAATATCAATAATATTAAATGGGGAAATAACGGAAGTTATTGGGGAAGTTGTAGTCCAGTTAAACCAACTCCGACACCAACTCCACAATTATCACCATTCCCAACTCATACACCAACTTCAACCCCAACTATTACTCCAACAAATACGAGTACAACAACTCCAACTGTTACACCAACAAACACGAGTACACAAACCCCAACGGTTACTCCAACAAATACGAGTACACAAACCCCAACAGTTACTCCAACAAATACAGTAACTCCAACAAAAACAAGTACTCCAACTCCTACAGGAACTCCTTATGCGGCTTGTCCTGAAGAATTATTTGCTGCTGAAGGTGCTTACTATAATCCTTCATATGCTTTATTTGGAACTTATAATAGATTGTATTATGCCGAAATATGGGATGGACAAAGAAATGTACCAACCTATTTCCAATATGGTTACGTAGATAATATTGGTGGTGGATTTAAAACAGGTGTTGCACCAAATGGTAAATATTATTCAGTTTATCAAAATCAAGTTGGTTCACAATATTCTGTTATTGTAAGAACTTTTAGTGGAACAACAGATACATTATGGGGAATAAAAGAATTAAATATTCCTCCTTTAAATAATGATGTGAATGTTATTATATCTGAATATAATTATCATGGCGATGTATCTATTGGAAATATTGTATATCCTGCACAAGGTAGTTTCTATACAGGAACTATACCACCAGGTTTCGAACAATTTGTAATATCATACCCACCAGTATGTCCAACAACTACTCCTACGATGACGTTGACGGCTACTCCTACAAATACTCCTACTAATACGGCTACACCTACAAATACGGTAACTCCAACTCATACACCAACTCCTTCACATACAAGTACTCCAACGGTAACTCCAACTCATACTGTTACACCAACAAATACGGTAACGCCTACTAATACAGTTACTCCTACAAACACAGTAACTCCTACTAATACGGCTACTCCTACAAATACGGTAACTCCTACTAATACACCAACTACTACTATATCTGCAACACCAACAAATACAGTTACACCAACTAATACTCCATCAGTAACACCAACAAATACTCCGAGTATTACTCCAACTCATACAGCTACGCCTACTAATACGGTTACTCCTACAAACACAGTAACTCCTACTAATACGGTTACACCAACTAATACTGCAACTCCAACTCATACACCAACAAACACTCCGAGTGTAACACCGAGTATAACTCCAACAAATACGGTTACTCCAACGAACACAGCAACTCCGAGTTATACTCCAACTAATACTCCTACAAATACACCAACGGTAACTCCAACTAATACAGTTACTCCAACTAAATCAGCTGCATTACCAACTATCTATTATGAATATGTTAGTAATACAGATGCATCAAGTTCAGATTTAAAATTGGTAACGAATTGGTTTGTAAATATTAATGGTTCAAATTATATATTCACAGGAAACGTTGGAAATAATATTTCTTATTATACAAATTACGACTTCACATCTTTCGGTGGAAGTGTATCCAATGGTATTGGAAATTATCCATTAACAATACATAGAACTATTACACAAGCACCTAATTTTTACCCACCTGAATATATTAAAGATTATCAAATTGATGTATTTATAAATAATACAAATGTATTTACTTCAGGTTATACATATAATCCATATATAGAAATTCCAATTTCAGGTGCAACTTTAGTACAACAAATTACTACAAGTGGAATTACAATTAATAATGGTGATGTAATTAAAGTAAGATGGACTGATGATTTAACATATATTGCTCCAACTCCTACTCCAACAAATACACCAACAAATACGATGACACCAACGGTTACGCCAACAAATACACCAACAAATACGGCTACACCAACTAATACTGTTACCCCAACTAATACGGTTACTCCTACAAACACAGTAACTCCTACTAATACGGTAACTCCAACAAATACAGTAACTCCAACGAACACTGCTACTCCTACAAATACTATTACTCCTACAAATACACCAACTCCGAGTATTACAAGTAGTACAACTCCAACAGTTACCCCAACAAATACGCCAACTCCAACTAATACAGGAACTCCAACTCCAACGGTTACTCCTACTAATACTGTAACTCCTACGGTTACTCCTTCAGGTGGATTTGACCCTGATGCACAAGCGTTTATTACAGCAGCAGGTATTACAGGAACAACAAATCAAAACGCAGTTAATACTTTAGTTAAAGGATTAAAATCAAATAATATTTGGACTAAGATGATTGCAGCATATCCTTTAATGGGTGGAACTGCAACAAGTACTAAGTTTAACTTAAAGAATCCTGTTGATAGTGATGCAGCATTTAGAATAACTTGGTCAGGTGGTATAACATATAGTTTATCAGGTGTGACTGGTAATGGTTCGAATGGTGTTGGTAATACCCATTGGTCACCATATAATTACAACTTATCTGGTCAAACAATATACAATAACTTATCTACAGGTGTTTATAGAATAGACCAAAACTTAACTCCAACAGGACAACCTAATAATAGAAACTATTCTTATGGTGTTAAAACAAATAATGCAAGTGGGTCAGATATAGGTTATTACACATTTACAGGAACTACAAATCATACATTTACAGATTTCGGTATAGGTTCTTCAGCAATAAGTGTAACAGGACAAACAGGAACAACAGGTATGTTTGTACAAAGTAGAACAGGAAATACTTCATATAACGCTTATAAAAATGGTGTTCAATTTGGAGCAACTAATACTGTGGCTATAAACTATCCATCAGGTTGGTTCCCATCAAATTACGGAAACGTTTCTAATTTATCTTTATTTGAAACTTGTAACGATGGAAACGGAAACTATTATTCAAATCCAACAATAAACTGGTTACATATAAGTTTAGGTTTATCTTCTACAGATGTATCAAATTTATATAATTTAGTACAAACCTTTAATACAACATTAAATAGACAAGTATAATGAAAGTAGCAATTTTAACACAAGAACAAAAAGATTTATTATCTAATGTTCAATATACAACAGATATTTATTTTCGTCCCCTTTTAGATGGGGATGGGAATTGGTATATATCCATAGAAGAACAAGATGCAACAACTAATCCTGACTTTTTATGGGTAAAAGATTTACCACTAATCGATTTTAAACAACCAATTTGGGATTAATTATATATAATATGAGTAAAAAATATATAGCACAAATCAATAATCAGAATTTCATATTTCCAAATAATTATTTGGCTGAGTATGATACCAATATTATTCATGATATAAATGATAATACAGTAACAGGTGTAATATCTAATTTTAATACTGTTTTATCTGATGACTTTAAATCGTTAACTATATCTTATGATTATGAATGGTTTAGAAATGGAGCAGAACCTTTTATTTTATCTGATGGGAGTACATCACTTACATCATTTCATTTAATGCAAGGTACAAGTTTTTTTAAACCAACTCAATTATTATGGTTTACAAGTGTAACAGGTTCTACACCTGATAGTTATTATAATTCGGTATCTAATACAGAAACTTATGATAGTCCTGACCAACAATGGGTAGAAGGTGATTATTATTATGAAGTTAGATTTATTGGACATAGAGCTATATATCCAATACAAGGAAAATTTACATTGAAATATCCAATAATATTTTCAGGAGCAACAAGTTTAACATCTGCTTCAGATGCTTGTTCTAATCCTGACGCACCATATTATCCATTTAGAATTACTAATAGTGGTACATCTATGTGTGATAATTCAATTTTAAGAAGTCCATATATCGATTTACACGGTGGAAGTGCAACATATTTTTGGATTTATGATGGAAATAATAATGTAAGAGAATGGCAGATATTACTTTCAGGTGAAGGTTATTATTATGCTGTTCCATATTCGTCTTGTTCAGGATGTCCTGGTGTTACACCAACCCCTACTCCAACTCCAACTGCAACTCCAACACCATCCACTTCTATAAGTGTTCAAGTTGGAACTACTCCTTCTTTATGTAATAATACACCTATAAATGTTTATTCATCTACGAATGATATTAGATATGGTGCAATATTATATAGTGATAGTTCATTATTATACCCATTAACAGGATATAATTATGTTGCTGATAGTAGTGGCTCTATTTATAATTTAAATAATACCAACGGTGTTGTTGGTTCACATACAAGTTACAATTGTTAATTATGGAAATATATGTAAACTCAAAAATATTAAATTTTGAAAACATTCATTTAAGTGTTTTTGAAAATAGATTTTTTGAAGAAGCGGAAAAATTAAAAAATATGATTGAACCAGATTTTAGTTCAATTATAGAAATTAAAGGAAAAAATAAGGAATTATTAGATTTAGCATTTGATGCTGAATTTCATCAAAACTATTAACTATGGCTTTACAAGGTTATACAACCCTCAATTTACAGATTAATGATGACGGTACTATTGCCAAATGGGAAAATAGTATGGTATCTTTACAGAAACAAGTAAGATATCTACGTCAAGAATTATCTAATACATCTTATAACGATGCTCAAAGACAATCTGTTAGATTATTACTTGCAGATGCTCAAATGGGATTACAAGCAACACAAACAAGAAGCCGAGAATTATTTGGTACCTTGTCTTTGTTACCTGGAGCAATGGGTAACTTCTTTGGAACAGTTCAGATGACTTTGGTTGCTTTAAGGGAATTATCACAATTATCTTTTGCTGACTTAAAATCACAATTTCAGATTTTACAATCTACCTTCACAGGGGAAAATCTTGCACCCAAAGTTGGTCAAGGTATTGGTAATGCAACAACTACTGCAGGTGGTACGGCTGGAGGTAATTTAATTAGTCAAACAGCTGAAGGTTCTGCTTTAGGAGGTATTGCTGCTCAAACTACAAAGGCCACAACTGATGCTATAAAAAATGAAACAAATGCTAAAGAAGGATTAGTTTCTGTAAATGGTGTTTTGATTACCCAACAACAAGCAATGCTTGCAGCTGCAAGACCTTTAGCTGATAGTTATAAAAATCAGGGAGAAAATCAAAAATTATTAGAAGAAAGTTATAAAAACTTATCTTTTGAAGTTGCAAATCATAAACTTTTAATATCACAAGTTCCTTTTGCTACACGTGAGGTAACTCAAGAAGAAAAGAATTTATTAAGAGCCAATGAATCACTTTTTATATCTGAAGAAGGTTTAGTAAAAGTAATAAAAGATTTAACTTTTGCTCAACAACTTCAAGTAGTTTGGTGGACAATTTCAACAAATGCGGTAAAACTTTATAATAATGTAATTACCTTTACTACAAATTTAGTTCTTGCTTTAACAGAAACCTTTTTGAGTACATTTGTACCAGGTGTAATGTTAACTCAAAGAGTTGTAACATTGTTAGCTGCAACAATTAATACTTTAGGTTTTGCTGGTATAGCTGCAGCTATAGGAATTGCTACAGCAGCCCTTTATGAATGGATTACAGGAACTCAAAAGGCCGAAAATGCTTTACATGATTTTAATGAAGAATTAAAAAATACTCAATTATTAAATGAATTAAACGCTAATTCTGATAAAAAGAATAATGCTGAAAGAATAGCAAGATTACAAGAAAGAAACTCAACAGAGAAAAAAATCAGATTACAAGAAATTCAAGATGTTAAAGATGATTATAATAAACTTGTTGATGAAATAATTGAGGCTAAAGCAATTGAAAACAAAGCATTAGAAAACTCAAGAAAAATTGGAAGTAAAGAAACTGAGGATGATTTAAAACGAGCTCAAGATAATGTATTAAAACTTGAAGACAAACAACGTGAAGCTTTAAATCAAATTAGAATTAAAACAAGTTTAGATGTTCGTGATACAAATAGAAAAATATATGAAGATACACTAAGGGATTTTGATGCAAGAATTGAATTAGAAATTAGAAAAGAAAATACATCAAAAGAAAATCTAACAAAATTATATAAAGATAGAAATAAATTAGTAGATGATTTTAACGTTAATATAGATTTATCAGAAAAAGAAAGACAATTAAGGAAGAAAAATGATGATAAAAAGGTAAACGATGCAATTATAGACGATTTGGTTAGAAGATTAAAAGCAGAACAAGATATTCAAAAAAGAGCTGAAATTGAAGATGGGGTAAAAACAGCAGAATATTTTAAAGCTAAACGAGCTGATGCACAAAAACAATTTGAAATTGATATGGCTGAAGCTGGTAGAGATGCATTAACTAAACAAACAAATGAAAAGAACGCAAGAACCAATTTTTATAAAGCAAGTTTAGATATCGATAAAGAAGAACTACAAGCTAAAATTGAGTTATCACAATTATATTATGAAAATGAATATAATAATACGGCAGAAGCGTTTAAAGCTAAAAAAGATTTAGAAACAGCTCAATATAACTTAAGAGTTGCTAATGCTCGTGGAAATTATGAATTACTTGAACAATTGGCAATTGACCATAAGAATAAATTAGGTGATATTGATGATGAAGAAATGACTTATAAAGCTTCATTAGAAAAACGTAAATCTGAAACAGAACAAGAAAATTACTCCAAATCTGAAAAGAATTTCTTCAAGAGTTATGGAACTATTATTGATTTGAATAAACGTAAATATGATGATTTAAGAGAACAAGAACAATATAGTTATGAGGTTGCTCGTGATAATGCTGAGGGAAATGATAAAGAACTTGAAATTATTGAAAGGGAACACGCAGCTAAAATGAGGGAACTTAAACAACAAGAATTTGAAGCAAATAGACAATTAGATTTGATGACATTAGATGCTACAAAAACTATTGGAAATGATATTTCTTCAATTGGGGATGTATTAATACAAGAAAAACAAGGTAGGGATAGACAAGCATTTGAAACAGGTAAAAAGTTAGCTGTTGCAGGTATTGCAATTGAAAAGGCTTCAGCAATAGGACAGATTTGGGAAAACAATGCTGTGGCTAATGCTAAAGCAATTGCAGCCTTCCCATTAACTTTGGGACAACCTTGGGTAACTTTAAATACGGTAACTGCTGGTATTTCAACTGCAGCAACAATAGCAGCAGCAGCATCAGCAATAAGTCAAATTAATGGTACTGCTTTCCAACCATCTTACACAGGTAGAGGTTTAGGAAAGAACTATGGTGATGGTGGTCTTATTGATGGTCCATCACACGCACAAGGAGGGGTTCCATTAACAGCTGAAGGTGGTGAAGCTATAATGAGTAGAGGAGCTGTAACTATGTTTGCTCCATTATTATCATTAATGAATCAAGCAGGGGGAGGAACATCTTTTAATAAAGGTGCAAATGGTTCAGCAAGATACGATAATCCAAAATCAATTGGAGGACCTAATGAACAACCAATAATTAAGACTTATGTAGTTGAAGGTGATTTAACCACTGCTCAACATAAAGCAGCAAGATTAAAGAGTTTAAGTACATTATAATAAAATTTATATTTAATAGTATGAGAAAAGACAAAGTTTTTGAACTTAGAATAGAAGAAGATGATGATTTATCTGGAATTGACAGTATATCATTGGTAGATGAACCCGCAATTGAAATCAATTGGGTTGCTTTCAACAAAGAAAAATCACATGAGTTTCATATTCCTGATGGGGAAGATGATAACTATCTTGAACAACTTGCTCCTTATGGACAATCTGAAGAAGAATTATTGGAAGATGGTTTTGAAATACATTCAATTGAATATGAACCAAAACAAGATTTTACTTATAGTTATCCAAACGCAAAATCTGAAATAGATACAGATAATTTTAGAGTTAGATACAAATATGTATTAAATCCGAAAGCTGGTGGTTCACCAGTAATCCCAACAACTCGTAATTTCTGTAAAACATTAATAAATAAAAACTTAGTATTTCGTTTAGAGGATATGTTTGCTCAACGAAATGACTTTGGTCAATCTTTTGCTGACTGGCGTGGTGGTTATAACTGTCGTCATTTGTTTGCTAAGATTGTTTATAAGAAGAAAGGATATATTCCTAACAACGCAAAAGGTAAAGATACTGTATCATATGATATTTTAGGATATGAACAAAATGATACAAGAACAAAAAATCCTTCATTTAGTTCTGAAAAGTTTTCTGGCAAGGTTTTACCTATCAGTATCAACAAAACTCAGGTATTTGAACACGGACAAGATGAAAATAACTATAATAACAAAGAAAGTGGGATAAAAGACACTAATTTGACTGAAAATGGGGTAAAATACGCTAAAAATTTGGGTAAATACCTTGCTGAAACAGGTCATAAAAGAGTTATTTCAAGTGGGGTAAAACGAGCAAAAGACACCGCAAACATAGCAAAAAATGAAGCAAATACCAAAAAAGATGGTGAAAATAGGTTAGTTCATTATATAAATAACCATTTAAACACGTGGAATATCGGAAAATTCGATGGAGATGAGTTAAATAACTTTGACGAACAATATTTTGTGGCAAATCCTCATATAAATGTTCCTGAAGGAGTTAGTTTTAACCATTTTAAGGACCAAATGATTAAATGTTATAAGTATGTCAAGAATTTACCTGAAAGTGACGCAATTATCACTCATAGTAAGGTTATAAGAGCTCTAAACGCTCTTCATCATACCAATGGTGAATGGAATGATGAAACAACCCATCATTTCTTATCTTCAAAGAAACAACCAGCTTCAGATTATCATTTTGGTGGTAAAATATCATTTGATTATGATGGAACCCTTACAACTTTGGAAGGTAGATTAAAAGCTAAACAATTAGTTGATAATGGCTATGATGTTTATATTGTAACTTCTCGTGGAAAAGGTGAAAGTGCTCCTGTATATAAGATGGCTGATAAATTGGGTATCCCTCATGATTGTGTTTATTTCACAAATGGTAAACCTAAATCAGAAATTCTTAAAAAGTTGGGTGTTCAAAAACATTATGATAATAATCCTGAAGTTTTAAAAGAAATTGAAAAGAACGCACCAAATATAGAAGCTGAACATTTTGATTACAATGTTGGAAGTATAGGTGGTTATGTTGACCCAGGAATCACAAAGAAACATAATAAGAATTTTGCTACCGATGTTGATAAACAAATAGTATTAGGGCCAGCAATGGTACCGAACCAAAAGATATTCAGAAAAGATAATCAAGGTAATCCTTATTATGTGTTCTTCTCTCCTGAAACTATTAAGATGATTGCTGACAAATATATGAAGAATAAGTTCATTGATAACAATGACTTACAACATAATGGTCGTGCTGTTCCTGATGTATTTGTTATTGAAAGTTGGATTAAAGAAAGTAAGAATGATAAATCTACTGATTACGGATTTGAACATTTACCAGTAGGAACGTGGTTTGTATCGATGAAGATAAATAATCCTGAAGTTTGGAAGATGGTTAAATCACATGAGTTAAATGGATTTAGTGTTAGTGGTTACTTTGAAGAAGTTGCAGACTTTATGAAAGAAAAGGCGTTTTTATCTCAGGTGGTTAAAATATTAAAAGATGTTGAAGATTGAGTGGGATAATCCGAGAATAAATTTACCAACAGAAATAAAACTATGTGATTATCCTGATTTATCTGTTGGAGAATTACT
>Ga0208380_1000081_pt1 | contig 27722 bp, 24 predicted proteins | sample CryBogCBE27Jun07_FD_184570 | JGI IMG/M metagenome (GOLD analysis project Ga0208380, IMG submission 184570) | Freshwater microbial communities from Crystal Bog, Wisconsin, USA - CBE27Jun07 (SPAdes) | ecosystem: Environmental > Aquatic > Freshwater > Lake | place: Crystal Bog, Wisconsin, USA... | reverse complement strand
CTCATCGAACCCATCCAAGCCAATGTACACTTCAAATAAATCGCCGACGAGGTAGACCGCTTCGGCGCGCGGAGCGTGCTGGGTCATGAAGCGCGTGAACGACGCGGCCGTGGCCGCGTCCTTTTGCATCAGATGAACGTCTGATAAAAAATAACTGAAAGGCTCATGAGTGAGGTCTGGACTCATGGTGCGCTTAGGGTTTGGCATCACCCAAGATTTCAACGCTCTTGATCACCACGGGCGTCACGGGGGCGTCTTTGCTGATCGGACCAAAACTGCCGGTCGGTTCTTGGGAAATTTTATCCACCACCTCCATGCCGGAGATGACTTTGCCAAAGACCGCGTAGCCCCAACGCAAGGGGGTGGGGTCCAAGGCATCGTTGTCGGTGAGGTTGACGTAAAACTGCGCATTGCCACTGTGGGGCCCATCGCTGCGGGCCAACCCCACCGTGCCTCGCTTGTTGGAGAGGCCGTTGCCGGATTCGTTGGCGACGGTTTCTTTCGCGGTTTTGGCATTGCCTTTGACGTCAAAGCCGCCCCCTTGAACCACAAACCCTGCGATCACGCGATGAAAAATCGTTCCCGAGTAGTGCCCGGTGCGCACGTAGGAGAGAAAATTAGCCACCGTTAATGGCGCGCGGGTCGCATCCAGTTGCATCACAAAATCACCCATGCTGGTGCTGACTTTGACTTTGGGGGTTTGGCTGTCGGTGCCCGCCTGAGCGTGGGCGCTGAGTGCGCTCCCGGTTAACACCAAAACCCCCGCCAGGCTGAGGACGAGGGCTTTTAATCGAAGGCGCAATGTGAACAGTTGGGCGGTCTTCATCAGTAGATTTCCGTGGGTTTTCAAGGGAACGGACTCTCGAGTTGGTCGGTTTCGATTATACTCTAAAGCATGAATAATCAAGTTGTTACCCGCTTTGCCCCGAGTCCCACTGGTCAAATTCACCTGGGAAACGTCCGAACTGCGCTGTTTGCTTGGCTTTGGACCCGAAAAACCCAGGGAGAGTTCATTTTACGGATTGAGGACACCGATTTAGAGCGTTCCAGTGAAGCGCACATCGAAGCGCTACAACACGATTTAGCGTGGTTGGGGATCACCGTGGATTTGGGACCGCAGTCCACCCATCCCAAAGGGCCGTTTAGACAAACGCAGCGCCAACCGCTGTACGATCGCGCCCTCAATACGCTCAAAGCGTCGAAACGGGTTTATCCGTGTTTTTGCACGGAGGTTGAACTGGAGATGGAGCGCCGGCAGGCGCGCGCCGCCAAGTTGCCCCCGCGCTATTCGGGGAAATGCGCCCATTTAACCGACGAGGACGTGCAGCGACGCCTCAGCGAAGGGAAGGCGCACACCTTGCGTTTTCGAATGCCCGCCGGCGCCGCGATTGAATACACCGATGCGGTTCGCGGCGAGCAGCGCTTTTTAGCCGATGAGCTTGGCGATTTTGTGATCTCGCGCAGCGATGGCAGCGTGGGGTTCTTGTTTTCGAATGCCGTTGATGACGCGCTCATGGGCATCACGCATGTGTTGCGCGGTGAGGATCACGTGTCGAACACGCCGCGCCAAATCGCCATCATGAACGCCTTGGACGCCCCAACGCCGGTGTACGCCCACTTGCCACTGCTGGTGGGTGAAAATGGCGCGCCGCTGTCCAAACGCGATGGCAGTGCCAGCGTCGCGCACTTTCGCGAAGCGGGTTATTTGCCCTTGGCGCTCACAAATTTATTGTTTCGGTTGGGTCATCACACCAGCGAAAGCAAATTTTTAAGTTTGGAAGAAATGGCGACGCTGTTTTCCTTAGACGCCCTCGGGCGAGCGCCGGCCCGTTTTGACGAACAACAACTCCGGCATTGGCAGCGCGAGGCGATTGCGCACGCCGACCCAGCCCTCATCGAACCGTGGTTTGAGCGCGGGTTGGGAGCTCAAAAGACTCAACAGTTTGCCAAGCTTTTAAAATCCAATGTGGTGTTGCCCTCGGATGCGGTGGAGTGGAGCCAATTGGTGCAAAACGGCCCAGAGGCGTTTGGCGACGAGGCCACACTGGTGATTAAAGCGGCGGGTTCGGGATTTTACGACTCGCTCGAACAGGCTTTAGCCACATTGGATCCGACCGATACGGCGGCGTGGCTCAAGTCGGTGCGCGTCGCGAGTGGGCTCAATGGGCCGCAATTTTTCAAACCGTTGCGAATGGCGATTACCGGTCGATTGGATGGACCGGATTTGGCGGCGTTGTTGGCGCTGATGGATAGGGCCTTGCTGGCGCAATTGTTTTCCAAAGCAAGGACACTGGCAGCAGGGGCTTAGTGATGATTCAGATTCACGATTCCCTGACTGGGGAGCTCAAGCCTTTAAAACCCATTAAAGACAATCACGTGCGCATGTACGTGTGCGGGATGACCGTTTACGACTATTGTCACATCGGTCACGCTCGCTCGTTGGTGGTGTTTGACATGATCCGTCGCTACATCAAGCACCGCGGTTTTGAGCTGACCCACGTCCGCAACATCACGGACATTGACGATAAGATCATTCAACGCGCGAATGAGCGCGGCATTCCCTTTGAGCAGTTGACGGAGCAGTTCATAACCGCGATGAATGAAGATGCGGCGCAATTGAATGTGCAGCGCCCAGAACACGAACCGCGCGCGACCGAGTACATCCCGCAAATGCTCACCATGATTGAGACGCTCGTCGGCCGCGGGGCGGCGTACGCGAGTGGAGGCGATGTGTATTTTAAAGTCGCCAACTATCCAAGCTATGGTCAATTAAGCGGCAAGCGCTTGGCCGATTTAAAGCGCGGAGCGCGCGTGGAAGTCGGCGAGAAAAAGCACGATCCCTTGGATTTTGTGTTGTGGAAGGCCTCCAAGCCCAATGAGCCGTCCTGGGATAGCCCGTGGGGCAAAGGACGGCCGGGTTGGCATATCGAATGCAGCGCGATGAGCATGGAGCTGCTGGGCGAGTATTTTGACTTGCACGGCGGCGGCATGGACTTGAAGTTTCCGCATCACGAAAACGAGCGGGCGCAAAGTGGGGCCTGCTGCGATACGCCCTTTGTGAATATTTGGATGCACAACGGGTTTGTGAACGTCGATGCGGAAAAGATGTCCAAATCCTTAGACAACTTTTTCACCATCCGCGAAGTTCAAAAGCATTTAAGACCAGAAGTGCTCAGAGCGTTCGTGCTGCAAAGCCATTATCGAGGGCCAGTCAATTTTACGACGGAAGCCTTAGATCAAGCGGACGCGCTGTTGGAGCGTTTTTATACGACGCTGCGCGATGTGCCGCTGACGGCGGCCTCGCTCAGTGAGCGCCACGTGAGTGCCTTCAAAGCGGCCATGGATCAGGATTTTAATACCCCGGAAGCGTTGGCTGAGATGATGAAATTGGCTCGCGAAATCAATGCCCTTCGAGCGAGTGTCCTGGCGAACCCCGCCGAACTGAGTTCGTTGGTGTACACCTTAAAAACGTTTGGAGAGGTGTTGGGGTTATTAACGCATGACCCCATCGCGTGGCTGCAAACCCCACGCTCTAAATTTGAAACCGACCACGCCGCGGCACAACCCCAACGACTGGCCGCGGATGAGATTGAGGCGCACATTGCGGCACGCAGACTGGCGCGATCGGAGAAGCGCTTTAAGGATGCGGATGCGATTCGCGCGCAGTTGGAGGCGGCGGGAGTCGTATTGGAAGATGGGCCCAACGGCACCGTTTGGCGATACGGCTGAGCCGGGTAGACGATGGGGCGTGTTTCGAATTCACCATCCGCTTGGTCGAGCCAAGCGGATGGACACCCGTCTTCAGGTCATCGAGGCTTGAGTTAAGCCTAAGTGCAGCCGCGCGCTTTCGTAGGTGCTGCGCATGAGGGTCGCAATCGTCATCGGCCCCACGCCGCCCGGGACTGGGGTGATGAAGCTGGCGCGTTGGGCGGCCTGTGCGTATTCCACGTCCCCCACGATGCGCCCGTCGTTCAATCGGTTGATGCCAACGTCAATCACCACCGCGCCTTCTTTTACCCAAGCGCCTTTCACCATTTCCGGTTTGCCGGTGGCCACGACCAACAGATCGGCTGAGCGACATTCGTCTTCCAGGTTTTTGGTTTTACTGTGACAGACCGTGATGGTGGCTTGTGCCATCAGCAGTTCCAAAGCCATGGGTCGCCCGACGATATTGGATTGCCCGACGACGACCGCGTTCATGCCTGCCACGTTGATTTTTGCATGGTGCAACATAATCATCACGCCATAGGGCGTGCAGGATCGCAACAGCGGTTTGCGGATGGCCAAACGACCCACGTTGTAGGGATGAAACCCGTCGACGTCCTTGCCTGGATCAATGCGCTCAATCACGGCGTGCGCATCGATGTGAGCGGGCAGGGGAGATTGGACGAGGATGCCATCGATGATGGGGTTGGCGTTCAGTTCATCGATGAGCGCCAACAGTTCGGCTTGCGAGGTGCTCTCCGGAAGATCGTAGGATTTTGAAACGATCCCCGTTTGTTCGCACGCAATGCGTTTGTTGCGAACGTATATGGTGGAGGCGGGGTCTTGACCGACGATGACGACCGCAAGTCCGGGTCGGCGATGACCGTCTTGGGCCAATTGATCGGTGTCGGCGCGCACCAGTCCTTTGAGATGCGTGGAGATGGCTTTGCCGTCGAGGATTTGTGCGCTCATGTTGTTTATCCGTGTAATTTGCCAAAACTGGGCAGAGAATATCAGAAGTTTTAGGCTGATTTCGGTCTAAACAGGTGATTTATTTGACGTTTTGATCTATTAAACGTAAGATGTGTCCTCGATTTTGGAGTCGCGGGGCATAGCGCAGTCTGGTAGCGCATCTGCTTTGGGAGCAGAGGGTCGGGGGTTCAAATCCCTCTGCCCCGACCATTCCAACCCATAGAGCACGGTCGTGTGCTGTTGATGACGATCGAACCGATAAAATAAGCGCCCGTAGCTCAGCTGGATAGAGCACCGGCCTTCTAAGCCGGTGGTCGCAGGTTCGACTCCTGCCGGGCGCGCCATCGATGGTGAATGGATTCCCAGCGCACATTGGTTCAAAATCTGGGATAATATTTAAATCGAGTTGAACATTGGTGGACGTAGCTCAGTTGGTAGAGCCCCGGATTGTGATTCCGGCCGTCGTGGGTTCGAGTCCCATCGTCCACCCCATTCATCCGACTCCCTCAAGTGGGCCGTTAGCTCAGCTGGTAGAGCAATCGACTCTTAATCGACAGGTCGTAGGTTCGATCCCTACACGGCCCACCACTTACCGAAAGGGGTTTTCATAGGCAGCGTCACACGCCCTCGGCGCGACAACGGCGTTGCGAGCGGTGGTGCATTTTGGGCATAAAAAAAGGCATGCGCCATGGCGCATGCCTTCGGATGGTTGCCGCCTTGGAATCGGCGAGGACTGTCGCCTTATGCGGCGCCCAACAGTGCGGCGATGGCATCGGCCAACGCCGGCGTTAACGCCACAATGAGTCCAAAGAGAGCGACCGCGCCTCCGGCAAATGGGAAGAAACGATTTTTGCCCAAAAAGAACAGCGAGGTGAGCACCAAACCCAATTGCATCAATCCTTCCGCGAGGTCGAAGCGCAACGCCCGATGTTCCATCTCATCGGATTCGTGTTGTTTGGCTTTGGCTTCTTTTTGAATGTCTTCCGCTTCCGTGTGATAGCGCGTTTTGGTGGATTGCATTTTGTCGCTAAACGCGGCAATCTTTTTGGGATCGCTGGTTAACGATTGCGCCAAACCATCGGCCGCGTCGGCCGTGAATTCGCGAATCTTTTTGGCTTGATAGAACGCCCATTGATCGTTTGCTTCGGTGCGAACGATGACGCTGCCCGTGTGCGCGCGATGCGCGTTAATCGTGACGATGGCGAGGATGATACCGATGACGGCGATCATCGCGCTGACCGATTTGGCAAACCCATCCATGCCGTGATGGTGCTCGCCGACTTCCACTTCGATTTCGCCTACTTCAGACATACAGTACCTTCCTTGTGTTGTTGAACAAATCGCCGATTCGGAGACGGAATTGTAAAGGGTTTTGGTGGAAGGTTTCGTGTCAAACCGTGCCAAGCGAGGCGATCCATGGCGGCGTGCCGCGTGATCGACGCCGGGTCCGTGATTTGGGTCTTCCCAAGACGATCCCAGCGGCGGGGCACTTTTTTGGTGCATCTGGCCCGCCGGGAGGGCTTTTGCAGTCCTCAAAACCCACTAAAAACGGTATACTGGGCGGTCAAACCTTGCGAATCCACGGGGGGTTCGTAATACGCGCGAATGTGGCGGAATTGGTAGACGCACTGGACTTAGGATCCAGTGGGGCAACCCGTGAGGGTTCGAGTCCCTCCATTCGCACCAAAAGGAACGAAGATGAGAGCAACTTTGGAATCGATTGACGCGTTGAAGCGTCGTTTAGAAGTTTCAGTGCCGAGCGAGGCGGTGGATGCCGCGGTTCGCAGTCACACCAAAACCTTCAGCAAGGATGTGCGCCTTAAGGGGTTTCGACCCGGAAAAGCGCCCTTGGCGATGGTTCAAAAATATTACGGTGCGCAAATTTATAACGAAGCGTTATCAAAATTAATGCGCCAATCGTTGAGCCAAGCGCTCATCGAGCAAAACCTCTCGCCGGTTGGTCCGCCGGAGGTGGAGACGCTGCCGCCATTGGCGCCAAACGAGTTGCGTTACGCCGCTCGATTTGAGGTGTTTCCGAATGTGGAACTCAAAAATCTCGAAGCCATTCATTTGGATCGTCAAGTCGCGGAAGTGACGGAAGCGGACATCGATGCGATGATCGAGACGCTGCAAAAACAACGTCCCACCTACGTCCCAGCCACGGCGCCGGCCGTGGACGGCGATCGCGTGGTGATTGATTTTGAAGGCCGCTTAGACGGCACGCCGTTTGAAGGAGGCACTGGCAAAGCGGTGCCCGTCGTGGTCGGCGCCGGTCGCATGATTAAAGACTTCGATCAAGCGCTGGTGGGGATGTCGAAAGGCGAAACCAAGGTTGTGCCCGTGAAGTTCCCAGAGGACTATCAGAGCGAAACCCTCAAGGGCAAAGACACCGAGTTCACCATCACCGTCACCTCGCACGATCAGGCGGTATTGCCCGCCTTGGATCAAGCGTTTTGCGAGTTGTTTGGAGTGAGTGAGGGTGGCATTGAGGCCCTGCGTCAAGAAGTGGCCGACAACATGCGTCGCGAACTCAAAGATGTGGTGCGCACCAAACTGAAGACCCAACTGCTGGACAAGTTATTGGAGACGCATCCGTTAGAGTTGCCAGAGTCCGCCATCGAGCAAGAAATCCGAGTGCTGCAAAGCGACTGGATGCGCCGACAGGGTATGGACCCCTCCCAATTAAAGCAAGCGTTGCCGCGTGAACCGTTTGAGGCGGGCGCAAAACGCCGTGTGGCGGTGGGCTTGATCGTCGGTGAAGTCATTCGCGCCGAAAAGATTCAAGTCCCGCAAGCCGCGTTAGAAGAGCGTATGGAAGTGGCGGCGTTGAGCTTCTCGGATCCCGATGCGGCCTATAAGCGCATCAAGCAAAACGAGCGCGCTCGCAATCAACTCGCCGCTGCGATTTTAGAAGACGAAGCGGTTGAGAAACTCTTGACTCGAGTGACGGTGAACGACGTGCCGGCCTCGTTTAAAGAGATCATGAACTTCGGAGCGTAACTCGAGCCGCAAGCGGTGTTGATATCGAACGATTAAAGGTTGGAGTGAATCATGCGTGAACAAGCGTTAAATCTAGTGCCGATGGTCGTGGAGCAAAGTGCCCGCGGTGAGCGAGCCTATGATATTTACTCGCGTCTGTTGAAAGAACGCGTGGTGTTCATCGTCGGGCCCATTGATGATCACATGGCCAACCTGGTGATCGCTCAGTTGTTGTTTTTAGAATCCGAAAACCCGGACAAAGACATTGCGTTGTACATCAACTCCCCCGGTGGTCACGTGACGGCCGGGTTGGCGATTTACGACACCATGTGTTTCATCAAACCCGACATCTCCACCATCTGCTTAGGCCAAGCGGCCAGCATGGGCGCGGTGTTGTTGGCGGGTGGCACGGCGGGGAAGCGATACTCCTTGCCGCACTCACGCGTGATGATTCACCAACCGCTGGGGGGGTTCCAAGGTCAGGCCACGGACATTGAAATCCATACCCGTGAGATCTTGGAGATGCGGGAGCGTTTAAACTCCATTTTGGCCCAGCACACCGGTCAAACCATGGATCAGATTAAAAACGATACGGATCGCGACAACTTCATGAGCGCTGAAATGGCCAAAAACTATGGCCTGATTGATCACGTTCTGAAAAACCGTGCGTCCATGCCGACGGGCGAGGCGAATCCGCCTAAAAAATCCTAAGCGCAGCCCTAATCGCTGTCGCGGCGCTGCGCGCCCAATCGAGGCGTGAGCGTCGGCTTGCATCGCCGCCGCGACGGCCGGGCGTCGGCGTGGCAGGGGTGGGGATTGCGCGGAAACCACCGAGTGTCCACCCGAGAACCGTCTGGACATCGTGGATGGCCCTCGATCGGGGGCGATAGACTGAAATGCAATATAAATCAATCACTTATATATAATTGCGGGCATCAAAAGGCAACGGAAAGCCCCCGATTTCCCTCAACTTGTTGTAAAGTGACGTAATTGGATCGACCCTAAGACGACGGTGGAGTGGGGCAATGAGCGAAGAGCGCGGCAAAGGCGAAGACGGCAAACAACTGTATTGTTCCTTCTGCGGAAAAAGTCAGCACGAAGTCCGTAAGTTGATTGCGGGTCCGAGCGTTTTCGTGTGCGATGAGTGCGTTGAATTGTGCAACGACATCATTCGTGAAGACCTCGAAGATAAGACGGAGCGCGCCAAAGAAAAGCTTCCAAAACCTCATGAAATTAAGAAGGTTTTAGACGAATACGTGATTGGTCAGGATCGCGCCAAGAAAGTGCTGAGTGTGGCCGTTTACAACCACTACAAGCGCTTAAAAACCAAAGGATCCGAGCGTAAAAAATCCGATGAAGTCGAAATTGCCAAAAGCAATATTTTGCTGATCGGACCCACCGGCTCTGGCAAAACTCTCCTCGCCGAGACCTTGGCTCGTCTGTTGAACGTGCCCTTTACAATCGCCGATGCCACGACCTTAACCGAGGCCGGTTACGTCGGTGAGGATGTTGAAAACATCATTCAAAAACTACTGCAAAAGTGCGAGTACGATGTGGAGCGTGCGCAAACGGGCATCGTTTACATCGATGAGATCGACAAGATTTCACGCAAAAGCGATAACCCCTCTATCACCCGCGATGTGTCGGGCGAGGGCGTGCAACAAGCGTTATTGAAACTCATTGAGGGCACCGTAGCCTCCGTGCCGCCCCAAGGTGGCCGCAAGCACCCGCAGCAGGAGTTTTTACAGGTCGATACCTCGAACATTTTGTTCATTGTGGGCGGGGCGTTTGCGGGGCTTGAGAAAATTATTCAAAACCGTACCCTCAAATCCGGTATGGGCTTTACCAGTGCCGTGCAAAGCAAACAAGAACAACCGCCCGGTGGCGAGATGTTCAAGAACGTCGAGCCGGAAGATCTGGTTAAGTTTGGTTTGATTCCTGAGTTTGTGGGGCGTTTGCCGGTGGTGGCGACGTTGGAAGAGCTTGATGAGGCGGCGTTGATGTCGATTCTCTTAGAGCCTCGCAACGCCCTCACGAAACAGTATCGCCGGTTGTTTGAGATGGAAGAAGTCACGCTGGAGTTCTTAGAACCGGCATTGCGGGCGGTTGCCAAAAAGGCGCTGGAACGTAAGACCGGCGCGCGTGGTTTGCGAACCATTTTGGAAAACGTCTTACTGGATACGATGTACGAGCTGCCGGGTCTGAAAAACGTCGACAAGGTCGTCGTTGATGAAGCGGTGGTGAACGGCGAAGCAATTCCCTACGTGGTCTACAAATCGGTTGAGCCTGAGCGTCGTACCGGCTCCGATTGAGAGGTCTGAGGGCACGCCATTGGGCGTCGCCATCGGCGACGTCCGTCGTTCAATGGCAGCGCCGTTGGCGGAACTCTTGTTAGAATTTGGCACCGCAGTGACGACGAAAGGAACGCCCGCTCGGACGTGCCAACGTTGCGGCGAGATGTCCTGTACCCCTCAAGTTTTGGCTCATGAATCGGACTCAATATAAATGAGGCGGGGGCCCCTTTTGGCCCTTGTAATTGGGTCCAAAATCCCCATGAACGGAGTATGCTATTCAAGCATGCCAACTGCAAGGAACGACCGTGAGCGCTGATCATTCCGACGAATCGACGATTTCAGTGGATACTGACGCAGTGTCTAATCAGAGACGTGCGGCGGAGTCCGATGTCGGCCCAATACCGGTGCTGCCCCTTCGAGATGTGGTGGTGTATCCCCACATGGTGAGCCCGCTGTTTGTGGGGCGCGAGAAGAGTATTTTGGCGCTGGACAACGCCATGCGTCATAACAAAGAAATCATCTTGGCGGCACAGCGTTCGGCCGACGTGGACGATCCAAAGGCCGATGACTTGCATCGCGTCGGAACGTTGGCGACCATTCTTCAGTTACTCAAATTGCCCGATGGCACCGTGAAGGTGTTGGTGGAGGGCACGTCTCGGGTCAAGATTGATCAAATCATCAGTGCGGATTTTTTTGCCGCCTACATCACGCCGATCAGAGACATCGAGGCGACACCTGAGCGTGAAATAGACGTGCTCACGCGCAGCGTGATTTCGCAGTTTGAGCAATACGTTAAGATGAACAAAAAGGTTCCGCCCGAGATTTTGACGTCTCTGTCGGGCATCGATCACCCTGGACGTTTGGCCGATACGGCGGCGGCGCATATGGCGCTGAAATTGCCTGAGAAGCAAAAGGTGCTTGAGATCGCAGACGTGCGTGAGCGTTTAGAGCACGTCTTAGGTCAGATCGAAGCTGAAATGGAAATGCTGCAAATCGAAAAGCGCATTCGCGGCCGCGTGAAGCAGCAGATGGAAAAAAGTCAGCGTGAGTATTATTTGAATGAGCAGATGAAAGCCATTCAACGGGAATTGGGGGAGTCGGAAGACACGCCCAATGAGCTCGGGGAATTAGAAAAGCGCATTGAAAAAGCCGGCATGCCCAAAGAAGTGCGTGAGAAGGCTACAGCGGAATTTAACAAGCTTAAGTTGATGAGCCCCATGAGCGCGGAAGCGACCGTGGTGCGCAATTATCTGGATTGGCTGGTGAAGGTGCCTTGGAAAAAGCGCAGCAAAGTTTCTCACGACATCGCTGAGGCGCAGCGCATATTGGATGCGGATCACTACGGACTTGAGAAAGTCAAAGAACGCATCGTGGAGTATTTGGCGGTCCAAAAGCGCGTTGAAAAGCTCAAGGGTCCTATTTTGTGTCTGGTGGGCCCTCCGGGCGTCGGAAAAACCAGTTTGGGTCAATCCATAGCGCGTGCGACCAATCGGACGTTCTCTCGGATGAGTTTGGGTGGCGTGCGGGACGAAGCGGAGATCCGTGGACATCGCCGCACGTACATCGGGTCGATGCCTGGAAAAATCATTCACAACATGGCGCGCGCGGGCGTTCGTAATCCATTGTTCTTGTTGGACGAAATTGACAAGATGACCACCGATTTTCGGGGTGATCCATCGTCCGCCTTGTTGGAGGTATTGGATCCTGCTCAAAACACCACGTTTTCGGATCATTATCTGGAAGTGGATTTTGACTTATCGGAAGTAATGTTTGTGTGTACGGCAAATACGCTCAACATCCCCGCGCCGTTACTGGATCGTATGGAGGTGATTCGCATCCCCGGTTACACCGAAGATGAGAAAGCCAACATTGCCAGACGGTATCTGATTCCAAAGCAAGCCAAAACAAACGGATTGCAACCCAACGAATTGTCCATTGAGGACGATGCGGTGTTGGGCGTCATTCGCCATTACACCCGAGAAGCGGGTGTGCGTAATTTAGAGCGTGAGTTGGCGACGATTTGCCGTAAGGCGGTGAAGCAAATTATTGTCGATAAAAAGACGCAAGCCATCACGGTGTCCAACGACAAATTGTCAGATTTCTTGGGCGTGTCCCGTTATCGATACGGCAAAGCCGAGTCGGAGAACCGCATTGGCCAAGTGACTGGCTTGGCGTGGACCGAAGTGGGTGGTGAGTTATTGACCATCGAATCCGCGGTCATTCCAGGCAAGGGCAAGCTTTCCTACACCGGTCAGCTCGGCGAGGTCATGCAAGAATCGATTCAAGCGGCCATGACCGTGGTCCGAGCGCGGCAAGCGATCCTCGGTTTAGACGCAGACTTTTATTCCAAACACGACGTGCACGTCCACGTTCCCGAGGGCGCGACCCCCAAAGACGGCCCGAGTGCGGGCATCGGCATGGCCACCGCGTTGATCTCTGCGTTTACCCAAATCCCGGTTAAAGCGGATGTGGCGATGACGGGGGAGATTACCTTGCGTGGTGAAGTTTTGCCGATTGGCGGCCTCAAAGAAAAGCTGTTGGCCGCTCATCGGGGCGGAATCAATACCGTCTTGATCCCGAGTGAAAATGAAAAGGATCTGGCGGAGATCCCTGAAAACATTAAAGATAAGCTGTCGATTATCGCGGTGCGTTGGATCGATGAAGTTCTGGAGTACGCTCTGGAACGTAACCCGTTATCCTTGCCACTGAGCGATCATGGCGCAACGGCGGTGGCTGAGGCGGACGCGTCGGTGGCTGCGGTGAAAGGCAAGAAGCCGCACGTCACGCCACCAGCGCACTAAAACGCAAAACGCCCAAGGGATCGCTCCCTTGGGCGTCTGGCCTATATCTTGACTGAAAGCGATTGAGTGATGAGCGTAGACGCGCCCCAGCCGGGCAACGCACGGCCATCTCGCTCGCGACCACACCAACCCGTCCCACGTGGAGCAGGCCTCTCTACGCGGATTGGAATACGCCCAAAACCAATACAGTCAAGAAGGTTGGCTAGCGGATAGGATGGCTTTCCAGTAAGTCTCTTATAACCAAATCAGAACCAGCCACCGTCAAATGATCGGAGTTAAAATAAAGGGGCTGACCGTTGATGGTCGCACGACAAACATTTCCTTCGTTTGAACAAAACAGTGGTCGCGGATCGTAGACCTCTATGGTTGGATACTGGGTTAGTAAGTCTTTCAAAAGATCACCAGTCAACCCATACTGTAATCGATAGTCGGAATAGGCCATAGAACAATTCGTTCTAATTTGATTTATTTTATAGGGCTTCATATCAAAGCAAGATTGAATATTAAAATTCAGCCCCGGGATGTCCATCATCAGGATAACGCGCTTTCCAGATCGAGTAATCGCGTCTAAAACACTGTTTCCAGTTTGAATAAAAGTGTCGCGCTGAGAGTGCGTTGGTATGCTCGGTTGCCGATAATTTTGGTTATTCGTGCCAAAACTACCCGACGCCAGATAACTCCAGTATCCCGACAAGATAACCACCCGAATGGAATCAGTCTGGGTGATGAATTGTAGCGCCGTATCAATCTTATCGTTACAGTGGTGCAGGGACGTGAGCGACTTGGTCGAAAATGGCAAACAATTAAACGCCGAGAGATTCATAACCGTCTTCGTTTTTAAGGCTGTGGCGGCGCTTTTGAAATAATGTTGCGAGTGTGAGTCCCCGACGATCAATACGTCAGGGCTTTTGTTCTTTGAAAGCAAACATGAATTAAATATTGAAAACTGGGGATACTTAGATTGACACAAGGCATTACTCATCGGCGCTTGCGGGTTGCTGGTCAATGCCACGATGCGATCCGAAACTCGATTGGGAAAGCCGTCGTTAATGAAACCGATCGAACCAATGACAATAAAAATCAAGCTTACAGATGATCCAAAGATCAGCAAATTCCGTCTGCTGACTGTGTCCTTGTTTCGAAATGGACTTTCCACGTATTTCCAACTCAAATACCCAATGCCGAATGAACTCGCGCTCAGTGCTAGGAGAAACGGCGTTGACAAGTCAGCAAGCGTTCTTAATTTAGCAAACGCGAACAACGGTTGATGCCACAAGTAGGCGCTGTAGCTGATTAATCCGATTCCAACAAAGGGTTTGCTGCCCAAAAGTTCACCAACAGCGTTGCGCGTGTTCGAAAACATAAGAACTAAACTGGCTCCAATAATGGGAATAAGCGTGTAAAAACTAGGTGACGGTGTGCTTTTATCAAAGGAAAATACCGCAAATAGAATCAGTGCTAGGCCAATAAGGCTGGCAGATTGGCCGACTGCCTCGTGAACTGTTTCAAAATATTTATTACGAAAACCAATCATAGAGACTAAGGCGCCAAGAGCGATCTCAAAACTTCGCGTGGGCAACATATAAAAAGAAAAAGAGGCATGTGGTGTAGAGCACCATTGAGCAAACAGAAGGCTCGCAATGACGACCAAGCTGAGCGCAAAAGGAGCCCGATTTTTTCCGAATTTCCATGTGGCTAACAAAAATATCGGATATAAGAGGTAGTATTGCTCTTCAACCGATAGACTCCAAGTGTGCAACAACGGTTTGAGTTCATTTGCGGTGTCAAAGTAGCCCAAATCCATATAAAAAGCGATATTGGAGGAAAATAGGGGGACAGCAAATAAGCTAAGCGAATAGCCTTTTAGATCGAGCGGTAGCATCCACAGCCATGCAAAGGGCAGAGTGCACAACATCATAAAAAAAAGCGCTGGCAGAATTCTGCGCGCGCGTCGCTCATAGAAGTCGGCCAGTGCAAATGATCCCTTGTCCATTTCATCAACCACGAGGCATGTGATTAAGTAGCCGCTGATCACAAAGAAAATATCAACGCCGACAAATCCACCGCTAAAGATAGAAAATCCAGCGTGAAACAAAATAACGGGCAGAACCGCAATCGCTCGTAGACCGTCAATTTCGAGGCGATGATTCATCAGAGCTCATTGTTATTACATTGCCGTAAAAGAATCCGGCCGCAAATTGAACGAAGTTAAGAAAGGTGAGCAGAAGGATTTCCTATTATTCTCAATGATAAAAAATTTAACTAACAGAAAAGTCGTTAGGCGCTATGAGCTGTTTAACGGCACAACAAGCACAGTGTTCACAAAGGGAGTCATTCAAAAAAAGTTCGCAACTCAAATTACTATACCCGGCGCCATTGACTACACACGAAAACAGCTAAAATGTAGTGACGTGTCTTGGGTAAAGAGTAATCCTAAGAAAAGCCTTGTATTCAGATGGAGAATACTCAAGTGATGAATCCGTGGCACTTTAGATAATTTCTTATTCGATTCAGAATGATTAACTTAATTGTATGCAGCCGGTTATCAGCATTGAATACAATTAACGTTATTTCAATAAGCACATGAAAGGAAAAAAATATAGCCTTAATCAGCCGATACGGCCAGCGGTCATTTAAGATCCAATGCGGAGATGAATGATTGAAAGCAATGCGGTAGCGGTTTTTTCCAGTCCGAATTCTAAGGGTATGAATGGGTGTTAGTAGCGCTTTGGATTGCGGATAATATGAAAAGTTATTGTATTGCGTCGGGTCGTAAACTACTTGTAATGATCTTTGCTTAGCTAATATACTGAGCAGCGATTGATCATGCCGATGGGCACGAAATTCATTTGGGATAATGCCTTCTGAACACGTTTCGTCGACCAAATTAAAATTACCCTCAAAGCACAGGTCGCGCCATTCTTCGAGCAGCTTACGATTTAAAGAGTCAACTTTCCAAAAATTGTACCCGGCCCAAACCTGGGGCGTATGCGTGATATAGGTAGTTGTCAGCTCAACCCCGAGTCGTTTGAAAACGGCCGCTTTGGTGTACTGAAACTCTAGAAACCGTTTTTGAGCGAAAAACACGTTACCATAAGAACGCGCTGCGTCAACGTATTTATCATAGGCAATTCTTCCGCTCGGTGAAAACTGACATCCGACGTCCGCATAGCAGATTACGTCGCCCTCTGACAGGCGACCAAATACGTCAAGTAATATCAAGGGTTTCCAGGTCCACCAACCAAATCCTTTGTAATTACGATACTTAGGAGTTTGGTCAAAAATCTGTTTACAGTGGTCTGGAGAATTGCGGTCAGTAAATACCAATATTTCGTCGAACCAGTCTAAGGAGTGGGCGTCCTTTTTAATTCGGTGCGCCGCGCTTTGGTAATCTTGAGATCCTGCTCCAAAGCTAACAAAAATCTGACGAAACGAACTCAATTTTATTACAACACTGAAAGTCGGTTATTTGCGAAGCAGTAATCGAAATTGGCGCCGTAAAAAGGGCGATTGGTAATAACAAAAGAGCACATTAAAAAGAGTGACAAAAATAAGTTTGATCGCGGTTAACCACAATCCCGCACTTTCCGTGAACTCATGAGATATTAGAGCAACGATCACCAGCGGTGTAATGATAAAGCGTCCCAAGTCAAAAGAAAACTTTTCAAAGGCATGCTTTACCTGGAGTAAATTAAGGTTAATGACGCTCATGATTGCGCAATAGATCACACTTAATTCACTCCACTGTTTAATATAGTCCAACAAGTCTAAATCGCTTGTGACAGACATTAGTATAACGACTGTCCCAATGCTGTAAAAAGCGGTGACGACTAATTGGGGTTTGGTGCGTCCTAGGCTGTAACACAGGGTATTGCCGTACTGCGCAATTACCAGTGAAAGAATTCCTAATAAATGCCATGGCAGTAATCTTGCGCCATTATCTGCAAATTGAGTATTGTGCGTCCATAGCAATAAAAATTCTCTAGGAAATAGCAGTAGCGTCAGCGCGATACTGCCGACAACCGCATACAATAAATGAGCATATTCAAAAAAAGTTGAAATGATTTCTGATTGGCTATTTAAAGAGTGATGACGAACAAGTAAAGGTTGCGTAAGAGTGGTAATGGGCGCCGCTAGGATCATTAGCCCCTGACCAATGAATAATATGAGCGCGAACAAACTGTATTGTGGCGAACTTAAGTTTTTTACCAATATAATGCCTGCACTTTGAGTTGCTATAATCCAAAATAGATAAATGGCATTTGACGAAACAGCAAAAAAAGTATGGCCGCGTAACACACCAAATCGAAGCTTACTTGGAAAATTTCTAAGCGCTGGAATTAGCTTAAGTGAAGCAATTGAGTAAAAAATATATTCAATTAATGACGCAATAAATTGAAATATAAAATAAATTGGCAAAGTCGCGCTAATAAGCATAAGCGGTACTAAAGAGCCAACGTATCGTATGATTGAAAAACCAATGGTGTATTGTGCTAGCCAAACCATTTCTCTAAGACCATACATGATAGCCCGCTCGAGATTGATAAGTAATCGCAACCACACCGTGCCAACTCCACAACACAAAATAATAACACCGTCAAAGTGATCCATATGTGCAATTAATGGCCATTTAGAAGAGAAGCTTGAAAGAAAAATACATGCCACTAACGCTAATCCGCCACTGAGGCATAGCGACATCGACTTTATTGTCCAATAAAGCATCACAAAATTTGACGTTGTGCCGGTCTTGTGAACTGAAGTCGCTATTGGATCTGCTAGGTCCGAAGTGATCTCACGCGCTGAATTCGCGTTATCAGAAGTCGCAGGGAAATGTAACGCCGTCTTCGACACTTCGCGTGCAAGCGTCGGGGCGAGGCCAAAGTCAATAAGGTTAAACCACGTTTGCGCTGAATTAAAAAACGCAATAACGCCGTAATATTCAGTACCAATTAACGATATAAGTATTGGAATTATAAAAAAACCAAGGAGACCAGCAAGTGTAACCGACGCATATGAGGCTGCTAAACTTTTAATCATCGTAAAATTTACTCTGTGCAAATTTGCTGGAAGTGGCGGTACCAGGCTAATAATCGATACGCGGTCTGCGATCCCAACAATTTATGCAATAGGAATTTGGCACACTCAAGAAAGCCTTGTTTGAGTGACGCTCGAAACCGCAATTTAATAGAGGTTATTGATGGGTAGTTCGACAAACCACCAAGGCGGAACTCAACGAGAGCTTGGTTTTTGATCAACATAATTCCGCTAGCTTGCGCGAAGACCCTGCTCATGTAGGTAAGGTCGGCGGCTATACCCTTATGCAAATCAAAACGTAAATATAAAAACTGCGAAGTGAATACAACACTTTGATGGCCACAATACTTTAAAAAGTTATTATATCGGGTCGGATTTGGGCGTATCCACTTTTGACTACAATAACTTTGCTGTGTAACATATGCTAAAACCACACCGGCATTTAAGTGGTTTTTAATTGTGCTAACGGCACTTTCGGAAATGAAAAAATCGCCGGCATTCAAAAACATATAGCCGTCTGACGTAACGTGATTTAGGCCTATGTTCATGGCATCGTAGAGACTTGAGTCGCGGTCTTTAATCCACGTTAATCGCATCGATTTCAAATTAAATGGTGCAATCTCAATGCCTCTACTGACGATAATTAATTGGTCGGGAAGACAACTTTGGTTCAATATGCTGTCGAGTGTCTCAGTTAACGCCGCCACATCATCCTTGGCGATGGTTATTACTGCGAGTGACGGTAGACTGCTTTTAGTCACCACGCTAACCGGCCCCCTTTTTAGTGATTACCACCGATATTGTTTTAAACAGGATATAAAAATATAGTGACCATGAAAAATTTCTAAAAAAATAGATATCGTGTGCCTTGCGGCTGCGATAGGTTAATAGGCTACGCCCGCTTACTTGACTCAGTCCCGTTAGGCCTGGCTTATGATTCATTAATTCATCGCCGTAATGGCGGTAGCGCGGTAATTCGGATTCCGTAATAGGCCTATGGCCAACGAGACTCATGTCGCCTATCAACACATTGAATAATTGGGGTATTTCATCCATACTGGTTGCGCGCAGCCATCGGCCAAATGGCGTTATTCTCGGATCATTCTGCAATTTTTGATAACAGTTCCACTCCAACTGCAAATCCAGAGAGGCACCTAAATGCGCCGCTAGAGCTCGATCCGCATCCGCTGTCATTGAACGAAATTTATAGCAATAGAAAGTCCTTTTGAAGCGTCCTATTCTTTTATGGCAATAAAATATTGGACCGCTTTCACATGCAAGCCTTACTATAATGATCGCCGCAATCGGGCTGAATGCGATAATTGCGATAGAGGCAATTATGATGTCTATTAATCGAATTAATGGCGATTTGATTGAATTCAAATTATAAGTCTCTGTTTCGTAAAGGTGATTTACGATTGGCTTGTTTAAATCAAGAGCTATCTTTTAAATAAAATGAGCTTTGCTCACGGGCACTGGCACTGCCATAGGCTTGTTGTAAACGACTTTATTCGCCAGCCGAGGAAATAAAAAACTAAAATAGAATGGAATCGAGATAGGGCCGGATATTATTAATAATATAATAAATAAACACAGTTCTTTAATTGATAGTTCGTACCGACTTAATACGCAATACGTAAGTATAAGCGCAATGATAATAGATGGGACTAGGCCGTATATGGCAATGATGTCGCCCATAAATGAGTAACTTTGGATGCCCGTATATTCGAACCATTTAGCTCCACGAAATGAGTTAATTACTTGAGAATATCGCAGCGAACCAAAGTCGTTTTCGATGTATACCACCATATCAAATATATTGCTTGTTGCGTAACGCCTGGCTTGAATATTGAAAAAAAGTTTGAAGAGCCTCGTCGGAATGATATTATTCGTAAAAATGTAATCTAATACAGCATAAACAATAGCGGCAGCGCCAGCTATTACCCATGTTGGAAGTAAAAAGAGAGATGCAATTAATATAAGTGATAACGCATATATGCTGTGTGTCCAAATTGACATCGCGAAAAATAGTGCGGCGGCTACGAAATATCGACTAGCAACACAATATATGTAGAAGCCCGCTATAGCCAATGCGTAATAGCTTGGTTCGCTTGCAAGAATATAAGGTCCTCTTCCACCGAACGTATCGTTAAAACTTATTTTTCGCTCAATTGCGAGTGCGTTTGTGATTTTTCCATGGAGAATGTAAAAGTCGATAAAGGTCAATAAACTTAGTATTATCCCAAGCCGTATGAAATCACTTTGCTTGGTTGCGAGAAATATCTTGTATCCGCCAAGTATATAACATATGCAGTTAATTACCTGAATTGACACGACAATTGCGTGTGTGACGTCAACCGCGTTGGTCAACGCGGAGACAAATAGTGATACGGCTACTATTATAAGTAGCAGCCATTCAATTAATTGTAAATTGTAATCAAGGAATAGTGCCCAAAATGGAATAATTGCAAACTCGTGATACCTAACTGAGCCTAATAGATGAAAATTGCATTGCGAAAAAACCTGAGACCAATATTTTTTCATAATTTGGTCCTTATTGGTTTAATCATTGAAAGACAAAAGTTTTCCTTATATTTATTGATAGACGAGAGAATATAGGCTGTAAAATTGAAAATTACAACGGGAAGCGGAAGATTGAGATCGCGGCGTAAATTTATCCAGTGCCAATATGCTGCGCGCAATTTATTATGTGAAAGCGAATTTGGCGCCAGCCGATAAGTACATAACGGTTCGTGGTGTCTCACTAAGTGTGCGGTAATTTTGCTATCTTTGAATAACCGACACCAAAATACATAATCCTCGTGGGGAACATTTGGCATCGTATAGACGTGGCTATTATCGCGCCGAATCATCGCGCTGCTTAACAATATCGAATTTTTTTTCAGTAGACTTCCTAAGTTAATGGATGTTGGTAATGTTATGATCTTTTTGTGTTTGTTTTTGGAGGTAGCCCAGTATTCGGTATAGCTTATAAGTAATCCAAATGTTCGCATCGCCTGAACTTGACAAAGCAGCTTATCGGGATGCCATGTGTCGTCCGAATCTAAGAATGCAATGTAATCTCCGTCGCAGCGTTGTAAGCATGTGTTTCTGGCGGCTGCGGGTCCTTGATTGGCGTTGTGAATCAGTATTGTAATTTTGTCGAATGTATGACTATATTTCTTTGCAATATTGATCGTGTGATCCGTGCTTGCGTCGTTGCAAATCCATAAACGCCAATTGTCGTAATTTTGTTGCAAAACAGATTTTATCGACTGTTCAATGTAAGCGCCAGCATTATATGCCGGCATGACGATGTCGACCAGTGGTTGATCTGTAGACTTATTCATCAAATTTATCAGAAACAATCTTTTCAATTTTCAAGTTTTTGGTATTAGTCCGATTCGTGATGAATAATATGGACTTCAATAAATCTCGATTTTTTAGCCATTGCAATAGACGATATTGGCCGGTTCTCCGCAAAAACAGCGCGGTTGACTTCGTTGCTATGCCAAAAATTCGCGCCTTTGGAATGATCCGTGCGTTTTTTGCGGCGTTTAGGTTTGATGTCGGCAATGTCATATTGCACTGCCTCGATATTTCTAAAAAATTTTGCTGTATAATGAGTGAAAAGTCGATTACTTTTAGTCTCTCGCCCACAATGGCTTTTATTTTTTTGATATGGCTCTGGCAGTCGGCGTTATTATAAATTGTATCGGCGCGCTCTATAATAGTTTTTATTGATTTACCTTTGCGCAGTTCAAAATACAGCATAGATCGAAATAATTCTTTATGATTACGTTGGATTATCAAAAAATTAGCTTGTTCGTTGTAGTCCAATATTCGTTCAATTGCCAATGTATTTAAGTAGTATAGGTTGCTAAAATCCACACGATATTTTCTCTGCGGCGCAAGTTCCTTTATAGAGCTATTGGGCTCATCTATTGATGGATATAGGTTGTCGTACCAATTGATTCCTTTGTGGTAATTGCTGTCAAAGTATGATGGCTCTTTTATTATTGGACTCAATACAGTTGGACAATTACTCAGTAAATTGTAAAGATACGTTGTGCCGGTTCTTCCAGGGCCTATAAAAAAGTGAGTTGTCTTTGTCACAGGCTTGATTGGTGTTGTCATTGCGCGTTAGAGGAATCTATTTTGCCGCGACGGTATTTTGCTAACTTAACTATTGAATGATATAGGGTTGGTTTTTTTCTCAAGTGTCGATTCGACCAGTACTTGGCAAACCAAATTAATGTTTTCATCCAAGAGATCATTGATTTTTTAATCAATTTATATTTTAGGTACAGCAGCAAGCCGTTGTCGTGGCCTCTTAGTTTAAAATTATGGCAGGGAATGAGCGTTAATTTCGCGGACAATGCGTCCGTCGTGTGTGGGAGCATCTCAATTGACCAGATGTTTGAGCTCGTTCTTATTTTTTCAATCAGATAATCCACGTTCCAGATTGATCCGGGGAGACTGCATTGATAGATCTCATTTTTTTCAATAAATTTCCATTCGTACTCGAACTCCACTCCCGTTGCTGGTGGCAAGGCATTCAGTCGTACGTAATGTATATTATTGTTATCGTTTTTAAGAATCGTTTCAGCTTGGCCAATTCTCAGCGACAATTGTTCGATTGTTCCGTGGTTGTATGGTAATAAATCATCGAACCAAAGAAATACCTGACCACAGGTTATATGTTCTGTAACATACTTTAAGCTGTCCACCCAGTTCATTTCGCTGGGTAACCCGAAGACTCGGTCGTTATCGACGTATACATTTTGATTCCATATGCGTATAACCCGACATTCGAGCTCTGATCCTAGAGATTCTAGGAAATTCAGAATTTCCTTAGTGTAGGGCTCCTCGTTGTAATAAAAATTACAGAAAATAACAAGTTCATCTTTGTTCCATTCCGTACCTTTTATTGATTTTCCTTCCATGGCGTTACTTAACCATTAGTACGTGTATCGACCGTCAAATTGTTGCCGACTGTGATCGTTATAGATCACGCCTGTTATTTTCATATTCATATTGGCGAACACTTTTTTGGCATACTCCACATCCGAGCCTGTGCTCACCGCTTCCCGTGCGACTAAATATACGGAATTGGCGTATTTTGCGAGCTCAAGGGTGTCCGCAATCATTACCGGCGCGCTGTCTATGATGATTTTGTCGTACCGATTTGCAAGTTCAGTCATCATGGATTCAAAACGGCGGCTCTTTATTAGATCGATGGGGTTTTGTGTGATCGTGCCTGTTGATATAAAGTCAAGGTTTGTGCCAGCGATGTGTTCGATTACTTGGTCAACTTTAAGATCCTGCGTAATCACATCCGATATTCCTTTGTTACGCTGCAACGAGAATGCGTTATGGAGCTTGCCTCGTCGCAAGTCGCCGTCGATTAACAAAATCTTTTGTTTGCTGGCCGCTGCCAATAACACGGCAAGGTTTGAGCTGATGTAGGATTTCCCAATTCCAGCGGTTGGACCGGTAATCATGATGATATGGCATCGCTTGTTTGGGTCGGCAAGGTGATCCAATGTGACGTTCATGAGACGCAATCCGTCTAATGTCGGATCCGCTGGATTTATCAATGCGGTGACCTGATCCAAGTTGTTTTTACCGGATAAGGATATGAATTTTTCGTTTCCTCGGCCTACCACGGCGTATACATTTATGCCTAATTCGCGTTCTATGTCCGCTGGGTCAAAGAAGACTTGTTTAAATATCATCAAATACCCACCGACTATCGAAAAGACAAGTAGTCCAATCATGAATGACCAAAATAGATTCGCAAAAAGACTTGGCCTATAGGGGTCATTTTCGACTTCTGGTGGATCAATGACTTGAACCGAGCCGATTGATCCCTCTGCGGTTAATTTCAGCAATTGAGAGGTGTTAATAATGCTGCTATACAGCTCACTATCTTGAATAACGCCGCGCTTTAACTCCGACTCGCCGCGGTTCATCTCTGGAAGTCGCGCAATTTCACCCATCAACTCTTCACGTTGTTTTTGCAGATCTTTTTGGGTGTTGTCTATGGCAATTATCTCGGGGTGATTATTGGTCTCGGTTACCAACAGCGCCGCACGTTTTTGCTTTATTTCGCTTATCGCGGATTCAATTTTGGAAAGTTTTTCATATAAATATTTTGCGTTTTCCTCACCACTCAACACCATATTCCTCGTTTGAAATTCAGACAGTTTGCGTTCGGAATCCTCCAACTCGGCGCCTATGACTGGCTTTTGTTGTTTTAAGAATTCCAGTTCCTTTGCGGCGTCGAGTGCCGCGCGCTGGGCATCAAAGTTCGTTGCAATTTCACCAAGTCGTCTTGCCATTTGTTTTATTTGTGCTTGTTTGGTGCCGGTGATGGCAATGCCAATAATGTTTGAGCCTTTGGATTCATTTTTTGCAGATATCGTTTCGCGCAGTGCGTTAATGGCCTCTTCCCGGGTAAATTTTTTAACCTGAAACGAGTAGTCGTTTTCTGCCAGGGCGTCTACTTTGATTTTGAATTCGCCTTTTGAGGTGGTTTGACTGATTGGCTCGCCAACTTTTCCAACCAATTCGTTGCCATTGGGTAACGTAATTTTTAAGGTCTTTCCGTCGTCCGAATTCACTTTTATTTTTGTATTAATCCAATCGTCCGGTACTTCCAATTGGGACACCACCGATTCAGTTTTGCACTGTCCTAAGTCAAAATAGTTAAATATGTAGTGTTTGCTCAGCCGACGCCAGGACTCCTCAGTGAAAAAGACATTCCACGGTCGCATGCATCGACTCTTGACTATTGTTGTATTAAACTCATCCACCAACTTTCCGACGAATAATCGAGATTGGAGCAGTTCCGATTCGGTCGTCGTGAGTTCTTCGGTGGTGACTGCCGATAATATGCCGCCGGGGCTTGAGGCGATCGCTGCGCCAAGATTGCCGGGGGTTTTATTGTGAGGGGTTATTTGTATTGAGAGATGCGCTTGATATCGTGGTATCCACAGAAAGGAAGCCACCATTCCGATTATAACGGCAATGAGCACGATTTTGTAGCCCTCTCGGTATCGGATAACGAGCCGAAGCGCCTCGACCAAGTTGTATGATTTTTCACCAACATCCCATTGGTGGTTCGAAGACTTGTTGTTCATTTTCGGTTCATTCCTATGGCTTTAGGTGTCGGTCCCAACTATTCGCGTACCGTTGCAATCGTTCAAAGCAATTCTCAAAGACGAACGTCTCTTTGTTGATTGGGTCTGGTACTTCTTCGTTGAAAAAAAATCCAAATAAAAACAGTTTAGAGGCAGCACTTGGGTCGATTCTGAGAATGGGCTCGCGATGCTTCTGCTCCATTACTAAAATCAGGTCCGCGTCTAGGATCAATGGTCGAGTCAATAATCGGGAGCGGTGGTGTGATGCATCAATGTCCAGAGTGCGCAGTGCCGCGACCATCCAGGGGTGTGCTTCGCGCATAATCGGAGCGCTGATGCCTGCGGACGAGATGGACAAGTGAGGGTATTTTTTTTGCAGTAAGTACTCCGCAGCGGGCGATCGGCATATGTTTCCGATGCAAACAACTAAAATTTTGTTAATCGCCATTGTTACCGATTGTGGACCGTATTATTGGTGGTTTCTGCCGCGCTCACAGAGGATAGTACTAAGGCGATGACTCTATTCCATTGCGCCAGTGGCAAGGTGTTCACCACGACAATATCCCGATGCTCCAATGGGAATGCATCCGCAAGTACTAGGTTTTCCCCGCGTGTGCAAGCAATGTGAAACACCCGTGCTTCGGTGTCACTCGTGCGTCGGACGACATAAATTTGGCCAGCGTTTGCGGCTACCGGGTCTAAGCCGCCAGATTCCGTCAGTGCCTCAGTTAGACTTAATGAGCCATTGTGTCGGTAGCGGATCCCAGGATTTCTCACTTCACCCAGCACCGCTATTGGGTTCTCGTTTTGCCAACTGACTCGCAGCAGGTCGCCGTCTTGCAATACGATCGAATCGGGATTGATGCCATTCTTGGTCAATTTTCGTAAGTTAATTTTGTATTCTTTGTGGTTGCGAAAGAGGGAGATGGAGCTTGTGTCGGCGTTGGTGTCGAGGCCGGCGGCACGAGCGATCGCTTCGGACAACGTCATGGGAATGTCGTTGATGTTGATTGTTCCGGGCGTCTTCACGGCGCCGTCCACATGGATGCGCTTACCCCGATATTGCAGAACTTGTACGACAACGGATGGTGATTTTACATAAGCGTCTAGTTGTTTGGCTATTAATTCTCGTGCTTCATTAGTTGTTAATCCCGATACGATCACTTTGCCCAATAACGGAAACTGAATGTCGCCATCCGCGCTGACAATGAATCCAGAATTGTCGGTTGGGGAGGAGTTGCTGGATGTCAATCCTAGGCCGCCGGAAAGACTGGCGAGTCCGGCGCCAGCAAACACTAAATCGGGATGATTCCAAACCAATACCTTCAGAACGTCGCCGCGAGCGATGCGATATTGGTTGTTTTGGTCTTCCGGGGAGATTAATGGTGGGTTGATTGCGGGTGAAGAGCTGTCGATTTGCTCTTGTTGCGTGATTAAATCTGGTGTTATTTCAGTTAACGTGAAGTGAACGTCTGAGTTCTTTGTTTTCAAATCATTGCTGATGTTGGTGTTGAGTGTGTTGCAGCCGGATAGTGCAAGCACGGCAATTGCTATTGCGAATCGGTGAATAATTTTGATTGCGTGCACTGGTTAATTCCTCGTGAAATTTCAGTCGTGGTGTTTTAAATCGTGGAGATGAGCAATTGATTTAAACGTAACATTTCGGTACGCTACCGCCCGTGCAGTGAACGTCGCGTTTTCTGCCAGAGCGCTTCTGTGATGTTTTGTTCACAATTCAGTCGTGAGTCTTTATGAAAGCCTCTCACGATTCGGATGGATGTTATCGCAAGGTTTGCTTCGCGCATTCGGACTTCACAATTCTTGACAATATTAATTTTTATCAAATTTGTCTTTGATATTAGATTAGTGGCGCGTTTTTGATGCCGTGCTGTAGAATTGTTGCTGTTGCAGCGGAAGAATCGGTTTGAATTATTTTTGGTTAAGAAGTGTAAAGATTGTTGTATTCTAATAACAATTACACAAAGTGCGCTTTAGAAATTAGTTGCAAATGCTGCATTGCATGATATTTTGATGAAGCCTCGCGCGTTGTCGCATTTGAGTCCCGATCGAGCGTTGCTTTCCGCTGCGGTTGGATTTCGGGGTTCAGTAGGGTGGGTTGGGGTGCGACGGTTGGTTGGCGCCTTCTCAGTGAACCAGCGTGGCTTCCCTGCCAGTTGCTGTGGTGGGTGCGGGGTGTATTCGGGCGCTGACCCCTGTTGTCGTGCCCTAGTTGTTTTCCTGAAGTTCTTTGTGGAACACGCGTGGCCTCGTGCGGTCTGGTCTGGTGTGGTCTTGTGTTGCCTGGAGTGGCCTTAAATTACGTTGACCGTTGGATTCGGATCGGCGCGAGTGCGATCGCTTAATAGCGCGCTAAGGCGTTGTTTTTGCCTACCTCTCCAGTTGTGTGTTAGTATTTTGGTGTTGGGTGGTTAGCTCAGTTGGTAGAGCGTCGCCTTTACACGGCGAATGTCGGGGGTTCGAGCCCCTCACCACCCACCACGATTAAATTTCCCATAATTCCTTTGGTTCCAGTGCCGTGTTGTCCAGAGGTGTTCAGGCGACTCCGTCGACTTGATTGACCCGCTTCGATGGTCTTTATGCTCAATCGGCGCCGCATCGGGGGTTTAGACCGAGTGGTTCATGGGCTGCGCTGTCCAAGCCGCGCTTGCGCGCACGTCGTTCAACTCATTGAAAATGAATGAAAACTGATTCTCACGGTGCAGGCTGCGAGGGCTAAAGTCGGATCGATCCGAGCGCCGTCGCGGTGTGCAGGGGGGCGGGGGGGGGGCGCC
>Ga0208380_1000080_pt1 | contig 28220 bp, 34 predicted proteins | sample CryBogCBE27Jun07_FD_184570 | JGI IMG/M metagenome (GOLD analysis project Ga0208380, IMG submission 184570) | Freshwater microbial communities from Crystal Bog, Wisconsin, USA - CBE27Jun07 (SPAdes) | ecosystem: Environmental > Aquatic > Freshwater > Lake | place: Crystal Bog, Wisconsin, USA... | reverse complement strand
TGGGCTAAGTACTTTGCGGCTCATCACCAGCAGTTCCACTACACCGAAGGTGGACAACGCATGGAAGCCATTAACCAGAACCCTATTAAGTGGCCTGTGTTTGCTGATTGCTCAGCGTTTGTAACCCTTTGCTACAACCACGCTGGCGCACCAGACCCTAACGGTCAGAACTATGACGGCGAAGGCTACACCGGCACACTGCTTAGCCACGGCACCAAGATTCCCCTTGCTCAGGTACAGCCTGGCGACGTTATTGTGTACGGCCCTGGAACCGGCTGGCACACAGCACTCGTCGTAGACGTGTCTGGTGCTAACGCTCAGAACCCTTTAACAATTTCCCACGGTCAAGAAGGCGACCCTTCGTATGTTCATGTATCACAAGACGGACGACTTCCACAGACCTACCTACGCTTTAACACCAACCAACTGAACGCAACGTCAGCACACCCCGTTCCGAGCGCATGAACTGGAATAGCCTTGCCAGCATTGCACAAGTACTAGCAGTATTTGTTTTCCCCGTTATCTTTTTTGTTGGCCGTATTGTTTGGAAGAAAGTGAAATCTGAGTTGTCGCCAAATCACGGTAGTTCACTGCGAGACGCCGTGGACAGGATAGAAAAAGTAGTAGTTGAAATTATGTCGGAACAGAAGAAGAATAAGAAAGCCATTAAGCGTGTCGCCAGAGAACTCGAAACCCACCTTAGTGACCTCGACTACGAATAAGAAGCGTACCTTCGGAGAGAAATGTGCAGACCTTATGCGTCATGGCATGGGTACGTGGACATTCCTTATTGTGTTCTGCACCGCTATGGTGCTATGGATTCTCTCTGCCGGTTTCGGCATTGACCCTGCACCATTCTTCAGGCTTAACCTAGTGCTTTCTATGGTGGCTGGTCTACAAGGTTCAGTGTTGCTTATCTCAGCCAAGCGAGCAGACCGTATCTCTGACGAGATGCAAAAGAAAGACACCGAGCACTCGGTCAAGGATTACCAACTAGACCTAGAGACACATGCTCTGGTTCAAGAAATACACAAACTATTAAAGGACGACAAGTGAAAATAGCATTACTCGCCGCATTATCCCTTGGTGTAGCCAATGTGTTCTCTGTACTCATGGTGCAGGCAGAAGCACGAGGCAGGCCACACGTTGCAGGCATGACCGAGGTGGGCTACTGGCTTGCCAACATCTTCTGCATTAAGACAGCAGTCAGTCACTTCACATGGCAATTGGTTTGTTTCTGTCTTGTGTCTGCATACATAAGCACGTACTTTGCTACACGTCACGGTCACGAGAACATTGAAGACGTTACTGACCAACGTCAAGATTACGATTTAGCGGCACTAGAAGAACGTGTCGATTACCTAGAGGGAAAAGATGAATCCAGGTGACCTTGTATTTTGTTCAACCAAAGGAATTATCGGTAAGAGTATTAGATGGGCACAACACTTCATGCCCGACTCAGAATACTCAAAGTGGAATCACGTTGCCATTTTGGATAGATACGTGGACGGTAAGTGGTACCTCATTCAAGCGCAACCTAAAGGTATTACCGACAACTTAACTCTCGATGAATCTGCTTTTGGTGGCACGTTCGAGGTAGTGGAACTACCGAGAACAACGAACCGAGACCTTGTGTTGAGGTTCGCTCGCTCTCAGGTGGGCTTGAAATACAGTTATCTTAGCATACTTTCATGTGCCATTGACAACATCCTTCCAGACGCTATTTGTCTACGTAAATCCCGTACTTGGATTTGTTCTGGATTAGTAGCCGGTGCTTTGTGGTATGGAGGGTTCCCCAAAGCAATGCAATGGCCCGACTTGTACTCGATTACCCCTGCTGAGGTGGCAAACGCAGTAACAGAAAGATAAATTACATTATTGTTGTTTGTTGCTAACTTGTGTGTTAGAATGCTGAAAGGCGGACTAAACAAGGAGAATTACCTTGCAGGCACCAACAACACACGTAATTATTCCAGATACTCAGGCTAAGGCTGGAGTACCAACAGACCATCTTAAATGGATTGGTCAATACATTGTGGACGAGTTCCACGATAAACCTATTAAAATTATTCACTTAGGTGACCACGCAGACATGCCGTCTTTGTCCATGTATGACAAAGGCAAGAAGGCTATGGAGGGTCGCCGTTACAAACAGGACATAGAAGCAGCCAATGAAGCATGGAGAATACTTAATCAAGCCCTCACGGACTTCAATGCGAATCGTCGTAAGACCAGGCACGGTAAATGGAACCCTGAGAGGCACATCCTCCTTGGCAACCACGAAGATAGAATCAACCGTGCTGTCTCAATGGATGCACAACTTGAGGGAGTTGTTACCACCGACCACCTCGACTACGAGCGAAGCGGATGGAAAGTAAGTCCTTACTTAGAAATCCTGTGGTTGGACGGTGTTGCGTACAGCCATTACTTCTACAACCCAATGACCGGCAAGCCCCTAGGAGGCAACGTTGAAGCGAGACTTAAATCCATTGGCCATAGTTTCACGATGGGCCACCAACAGACGCTTGCGTACGGGCTTAGATTCGTCGCTGGCAAGAGCCAACATGGCCTTGTTGCGGGCGCATGCTACCTCCATGATGAAGACTATAAAGGCCCGCAGGGGAACGCACACTGGCGAGGAATAATTGTTAAACACGAGGTACGTGACGGTAGTTACGACCCCATGTTTGTATCGCTCGACTATCTATGCCGACGTTACGAGAAGATGCCACTGGTGCAGTTCATGAAAAAGAAATACCCAAACGTAGAGTATTCTTTTTAATGTGGTCATTTATTCTTGAAGGCATTGGTATGACCGGTGCGTATCTTGCTGGACGCAAAGTGTGGTGGTCATGGGTAATTCTTTTTGTCAACGCTTTTTTGTGGACAATTTATGGCTTCAAAACCCACCAATACGGTTTCTGTATTGCTAGTCTGTTCTATGGCCCAATCTACCTCAAAAACACAATCCACTGGAGGAAACGTGATAAGCGTATTCACTCCTAGTCACGACCCTAAGTATCTTAACGAGTGCTACCGTTCGCTTAACGAGCAAACTAACAACAACTGGGAATGGATAGTTCTTCTTAACGGCGATGCCGAATGGGAACCACCAGAGGACGCACGGGTTACCGTGTATTGGTCTGTACACACTGGCGTAGGTGCTCTTAAACGTGAGTGCATGGATTATTGCAGGGGTGACATTCTTCTTGAATTAGACCATGACGACATACTTCTGCCCACTGCGCTTATGGATGTTGAGTGGGTCTTTGATAACTTTCCTGAAGTAGGCTTTGTCTATTCTGACACCGCCCAAATTCTTGAGGACGGCAAGCCAGACGATTCTGAGTTTGACCCAGCCCACGGTTGGAAGTATTACGTAGAGGATGGATACAAGGGTGCTTTATCCTTTGAACCATACCCCCACAACCTTTCTTACATTTGGTATGCCCCTAACCACCTAAGAGCCTTCCGAAGGGCTCTATACGACCAAATAGGGGGCTATAACGCCAATCTAGAGGTACTAGACGACCAAGACATTATGGCTCGTATGTACCAGGCAACCAAGTTCTACCACATTCCTGAGATTTTGTACCTGCAACGTGTACATCCAGACAACACTCAAACTGTACGTAACGCCGAGATTCAGACTGGCACCGTGGAGTTGTATCACCAGACCGTAGAGCGTAACGCCGTGGCTTGGGCTAAGCGTGAGGGTCTGCTTGCCCTTGACCTGGGTGCACACCACAACAAGGCTGAAGGGTTTCTAGGCGTTGACCTACGCCCTGGCCCTGGTGTTGATTACGTGGGTGACATTTTTGACATGGACATAGCCGACGGTAGCGTTGGTGTTATCCGTGCGCACGATTTTATGGAGCACTTGCCTGACAAGGTGGCGTTCATGGAGTGGTGCTACGACAAGTTGGCACACGGTGGCATGTTGCTATCTATGACCCCAAGCAGTGATGGACGTGGTGCGTTCCAAGACCCAACACACATTGCGTTCTGGAACGAGAACTCGTTCTGGTATCACACCGACAAGACATACTCTGACTTTATTGATGGTCGTGTACGTTTCCAAGTGTCATGCTTACGCAGTTTCTTTCCTAGCAAGTGGCATCACGACAATCACATTCCTTACGTACAGGCAAACCTTATTGCGGTTAAAAGTACAACTCATGACTTTGGAGGTCATTTAAATATATGAGTTACGCAAAAATTGTAAATAGGGATACAAGCGAAAACGTTTTAACTCATAGGGGTGATTTTCGAGGGTACAAATGCGAAATTTGTAGAATTCAACGTTCTATCTATGGTCTTCAAGAAATTATGGACCACCTCATCGATTATCATGATGAAATTAGAATAGATAGTATTTGACAATCCCCCTGTAAGTGTGTATTGTTGTATCCACTCTAGGAAGGAGTTGTATGAATCAGGTATCTAACCCAGTCATTACAAGTTTGTTGGTTGAGGAATTGCACATCAAGTCGCAAGTGCCAAAGCCAACGGCAAAAAACACACCATTGCGTTATTCGTCTACATTTTCTTGTGGTCGTCAACAAGGGTATGCGGCTTTTAATGCCGACCCAACAGAGCCAATGGACGAAGCAGGAGCATGGGTCACTGGCCTCGGCACTATTGTCCACGAAGCGCTACAAGAAGCAATTGGTCGACGTTTTCCATCAGCCCAATTTGAAGTCCCATCCATGATAGGAGATTTCCTATCAGGTTCATGTGACGCTCTTATTGACACGTACGACGTTGGAACCAATTACGGTGGCACTCACGTTCTTTACGAACTAAAGACCATGGGCACTTATGCCTTTGACAAACAAGTTGGTTGGAACCGTTTGCGTGGTACGATTAACAACCCACAGGGGCCAGCAGGTAAAGCAGTTGCACAGGCTGGGCTTAATGCATTGGGTATTGAGGGGGAAAACCCTGAGATTCGCATTGAGACACTTGTTATGGGTAGTATTGGTTTTGAAGCATTGTCAAAGAATAAGGCTGACAATCTTGGCATACAAGGAGTTAATCGATTCCTTGCTGAGTTTGAAGTACCACGTTCAGAGTGGGAACCGTTAGCACTAGAAGAATTAGAACGACTTAAAGAATTTGCTTCTATTATTAACAGGGATTACCTACCTGACCGATGGGCACAAGACGACGATAACGAGTTCATGACGCTTGACCCTAACGGTCGTGCGTGGCAGTGCGATTATTGTGCTTTTAAGTCTGTATGTATGGACGATGGACCAGGTTTAATAAAAATAACAAGTAGTGCAATGACAAAGAGAGAGAGTAAGTAATGGATTCACCAATGGTAACAATTACAGGTAACGATGTTACACTGACGTTGTACCCTGATTGCTTAGACGGGGACGACTGGGCTGTTGTGTTAAAAGAAGACGGGGCATCAGTTTATCTTGCTCATCTAAAAAATTACGAGGCTTGCCTTGAAACCATGGATGCAATCATGACTTCATTTGCGGCACTCGGTTATGATTTAAATTCAGAGTTCTAAGGAGAGAACATGCAATCACAAGAAATTAACGAATTAGCAATGTCATTGGTCAAGGCTCAAGCCGAGTTCAGTGCAGTACCAAAGGGTTCAGTTAACCCATTCTTTAAGAGCAAATACGCAGGTCTACCAGAGGTTGTGCAACACACAGCACCTGTTTTAGCAAAGCATGGCCTTGCAGTTAGTCAGTTCATCACTCACTCAGAAGATGGCACCGACTCTCTACTTACCTACTTGATTCACGAATCAGGTCAGTTCATTGCTTACTCAATGCAACTACACCTTGCCAAAGAGGACATGCAAAGTTTTGGTAGTGCGTGCACCTATGCTCGTCGTTACTCATATATGAGTTGCTTGGGGCTAGTGGCCGATGAGGACGACGACGCCAACTCAGCAACTAGGGCTAAGGCTAGTGCTAAGCCAAAGGAAAAGACATCGGCAGAGACAATGCGTGACTTGCTATCAGCAAAGTTTGCTGAGCCTGTCGAGCGTAAGAAGTTTGTAGAAGGTTTAGTAGGCCGTGAACTTAAGTCACTTAACGACCTATCCGAAGCAGAAGTAGTCGGAGTAATCCTAGAGTTATCATGAGTAAGTGGAAAGAATGCAAGCACGAATGGATGGTAGCGCTGACGCAACGGCCGTACGTGTTCTGTCCCAAGTGCGAAGCATCCTTCAAACCTCAACCCCAACAGATGCCTTACAGAGGCATAGTACCGGAAAACTTTAAATGACCTGCATTGTTGGCTTTACAGATGGTAAAACATACTCAATTGGTGGCGACGCTGGTGCATACGACGAAGGTGGTCTGTACCAGTTGTCTGCTGAACCGAAGGTATGGAAAGTAGGCGACTCCCTTATTGGTGGCTCGGGTTCATTCCGAGTTATCGAGGTTGCTCGCAAGTCGGGTTTAAGTGACCCGTACGCTTTACGTAACCATCTTCATGAAGCCAACGTAAGCGGTGAGTGGAACCTACTTGTAGTTACTAAAAAGTTTCTTTACGAAATTGATGACGATTTGTCCGTAATAAAGTTTAAAGAAAATTATGCTAGCGTTGGTGCCGGTAACCCTGTTGCTACTGGTTGCCTTGCTGTTCTTTCTGAACAAAAAGCAACAAGTAACAATGCAGTCCGTGTAGCACTGAAAACTACGGCCAAGCATTCAAACATGGCAATGCCACCGTTTACATTTATTACCATCTAGGAGGGGTATGAAGTTTAGAAAATGGGTTTGCCCAAAGTGTTTGCTTTTAGTAGAACAAAAAGCAGAAGAAGTAGTACATCGTTGCCCAAGCAACAAAAACAAAATGACAGAATTTAAACCACAGGAGGGTTCAGATGTCAAATGAAATAAAGTATTTACAAGACCGCAATACGATAATAGTTGGTGAGTTAGAACGTACACGCATAGAACTACGTGATGCGCACAGAAGGATTCGTGAATTAGAGTTGGAATTAGCGAGAGCGATTCACCCGTCTTCAAGGACCAAAGGTGAATAATGATACGTTCAACACTAGCAATGGGTGGGTTACTCCTATCCATGAATTTTATACAACCGTCAGCAACTGCATCGGTTGATGCACCTACGACAATGGTCGCTAATGGGATTCGTTCATTCGACCCCATAACAGCATTGCCACCAAGTGTGCAGTTGCAATTTAAATGTATTGCTCACACCGAGAGTCGTGACAAGTTGGTTGATACCAACGTGGTATCAGGAGCGCAGGGAATGTATCAGTTCATGCCTGGCATTTGGCAGTTTGCACGTTCTTACATGCCTAGCCTACCTGCTACACCAAACCAAGCAAATAAGATAGAACAAAACGCAGTAGCGTATTTTTATTGGACAAGGAACCACGGGTTATACCCAGAATGGACCGACGGTTGTTAATGACTGAATTTACAAACATACTTAAAGAGATTCAGGCTATGCATGACAAGAAACAAGCCGACTATGGAAAGACAAACGACCCGTTTGCAAACGTACGAGCGAGTGAAGATTTTGGTATCCCAGGTTGGGTTGGTTGCATGGCACGAGCGAACGACAAGATGAGACGATTGCAGAAGGGCGCACAAGGAGGAAAGATGGTCAACGAATCGATTGAAGATTCCTTGCTTGACCTGGCAACTTACACCATTATTGCGCTTTGTTTGTTTAGGGAAACTAATGGCAACCGTTGACTACCGCAAGGTTCTCTGCTCTTTAATTGAAGACAAATTAGTTTCAATAGAAGAAGTGACAGAAGCCATCGAAAAAGTAAAGGCAGTGAAGGCGCCGACTGTAAAGGGGAAACCTACGTGGGTTGCTGGTGAGAGATTACTTAAAGAGATGGTGCAGTGCATTAAAAACAATGGCAAGAACCCACCACGTGTTAACGACACAGCAGTGGCAGTGCTTGAGAAGATGATTCGCATTGACAAGCGCAACGAGGCGCATGCCTCTGAGTTGCTTAAGTGGTGCATGGGTCACGATTTCTGGAGCACGGTCATACTGTCTCCAGAGAAGTTTCGTAAGCACTACGACGCAATGGTTGGTCAACGTGAGCGAGACGCCAAAGTTAACAAACCTGCTATTGTTATCACAACTCCCAAGAGTGACAAATGGGAGCGTGTTATTGAGGAAAGAGTTAAAGAATCAGTGCCAATGCCTAAAGGTTTTAAAGAAGGTTTAATGAAAAGGGTTGCAAAGTGAGTTGGAGAGAGCAGGCAAAATGTCGTGGGATGGATGTCAACATTTTTCATCCGCAAAAGGGCAAGTCGTACATCGTAGAGGAAAAAATTTTAAACGTTTGTGTTCCTTGTCCGGTTAGGGAGCAATGTCTTGAGGATGCATTAAACGATTATTTGCAAATTGGATACCGTGCTGGAATTAGTGCCAAGCAAAGAAGTAAAATGGTTAAGGAACGCAGTCAGAAAGGACTTGTACCATGGAAAAGCAGGAGTTAATTCAGTCAATTAATGAAGCGGTGGACTCTGTAATGATTCCATTTCTTACTGAACTTATTACGCTTGGCGTTGACCAAGAAATTATTACAACAGCAATGAAAAACATTATGGCTAGACAGAGGGACGATGACGACACCACAGAAAGATAACGTCTTTGATGAAATTAGTAAATCAATGACAAAGGAAGAACTTTTGAAAGAACTTACAAAAATACAGGAAAAAATGGGTATGTATGACGACACCACAGAAGGCTAAGGGCAGTCAGTGGGAGCGTGACGTTGCTAAGTTCTTTAACGAAAATGGCTACCCGCAAGTCGAACGACGTTACGGTGCAGGAAACACGATTGACAAGGGTGACCTTAACGGGTTTGCCCATGCCATTGTGATTGAGTGCAAGAACGTAGGCAAGATAACACTCGCTTCTATCATGGATGAAACCGAGGTAGAGAAGAACAACGCTAAGGCAGACATCGGCCTAGCAGTTATCAAGCGACGTAACACAAGTGCAAGTCGAGCCTATGCAGTAGTTACACTAGAAGACATGGTGAAACTGTTGCAAATGGCCGGTTATTGATGTACACTTACAGAGCAGTAATTAGAGAAAGCATAGGACAGAAATGAGTACCACCATTATAGGCAGACTTACCGCCGACCCAGAGTTAAAGTTCACCAACAACGGCATGGCCCTTGTGAACTTCTCTGTTGCAGTAAACAGAAAGAAGGGCGAGGAAGAATACGTTTCTTACTTCGACTGCACCGCTTGGGGCACACTTGCTCAGGGCATTGCTGATTCACTACATAAGGGTGACCGAGTTGTAGTCAACGGTAACTTGAACCAAGACCGTTACGAGAACAAGGAAGGTAAGACTGTAAGCAAGGTAATTCTTAATGCTGAGGCTGTTGGACCAGACCTTCGATTCGCAACAGCGCAGGTTACAGGTAATCCTTTCGAGGGTGCTAAAAAGAAGGCCGTTGAAGACGACTTTTAATGGTTGATTGGTCAAAAGCAAAGTGTGTGGGTAAAACCAAACTTTTTTTTGACGACCGCAATCGCTCACAGATGCATGCAAAAATGATTTGCGCCGAGTGTCCCATTAAGGCAAACTGTCTTAAATGGGCTCTCGTGCATCGTGAGGCGTGGGGAATCTGGGCAGGACTCGATTACCACGAACTACGCATTCTTTCGGTATCACTTGGATACCAACCACCTAACCGCAAAGAAGTCGAACACGGGACCGAGCGAGGGTGGGCATGGCATCGACGCCAAAAGACAAAGGACGAATCTCATGTTACATGCCAGCCATGCATTGATGCCTATAATTCTGCTACTCGCATTCGTGTGGCTCGTTATAGGAAAAGAAAAGAAATAAAATAAGACTTGACAAGTCTAAAGTTGTATGCTTAAATGTACATAACGCAGTAAATAACTACCTGTAGGAGGGTAAAATGAATGAGCAAATTAAATGGGAAACACCCCTACCAAGCAGTCAAGGCCAAGTCAAGCGCACAAGCAAGTGGGCTCGGGTTGATGCAATGCTTAAAGAGCGACCAGGTGAATGGGCTATGATTATTGAAAACCCAAACCACATACCGGTGCCACGCATGTTTGCAGGTCCACGTTACGAACGTGCCTACCGCAAAGGCGAAAATGGCAACCGACTTACATACGTTCGATTTATTGGACCGTTAGCATGAAGTGCACTGTTACCATTACAGCAACGTACGACACTATCGACCTTGACTTGTTTAATGAGTATTCTGAGTCACGACTTGATTACCCATTGACAGTTGAAAGTTTTGTAGAATTTTGTACTGACCGTTTAGCAGGTAGCATTGACCCTGCTAGTACTGTTGAATACAGCGTCAGCAACGGCTTTTGGGCCATTACGGACGGCGTTCTATAGTTCGTAGGCATGGGTACCCAACGCCCCATGCCTACCCCTGTGCCCCTGTGAAAGTTCTCTAGGCTTTTGCAGGGGCACTCCCCTTTTAATTTTCATGCGGTTGACAGATAATCCGTGTGCCTCTACACATTTTCGTGCGGTTGACAGATAATCCGGCTTGCGCTATGATTTTTGCACACATATAGTTTTGTAGATCACGAGTAGCGGGGGTCGAGTTTGCTGTGGCGTGGATTGAAGCGTCCAGCGGAACCGGAAATGGTGTCCCGATTAGGGACCCGTAGTTGTAGTTGTAGTTGTAGTTGTAGTTTGAGGGCTTGGTACTGTCTGAGATGCGTAGCCGGGCGCTAGCCCGGAAAATTTTTTTTTGAAAATCGAACATTTGTTCGTATGTTGGCAGTTGCGGCGTGTGAGTGCTAATGGTTTTTTATGCAATTTTGTGATTTTTACTCATTTAGGGCAGGTTCCCCACTTTGGGGGTAAAAATGGGTGTTTTTTGGTGTTTGCTCGCTAGCGGACTTTTTTGTTGTTTGTGGGTGGTTGGTCCACTTTGGCGCTAAGTCTTTAGAATCGCTTTTTAGCGTGTTTGGTGGCATTTGTATTATTTTTAAGAAATTAGCGGAATACTATTGACACGGGTGAAGTTTTGCGCTTAGAATCATTGAAGTGGTTCACCGTTGGGGTGTTCCCGTGATTGTGGAGGTTTTGAGATGCCAGTTGTGGAATGTTTTGTGTGTGATGAGTGCGGTGAGCACAGCGACCCGGGCGCTGAGGTTACTGTCCAAACTCGTTATGGCGAAGTTGAATGGTGCGAAGGTTGCGTTGATTATTCTTCTTGGGAGTGTGAAGGTTGCGAGATTATTTTTTCTGAGTCTGTGGAGTTTTACGACGGTGACGGTTTTGAGAAGTATTGTCAGGCTTGTTATGACTCAGCTCAGGATGAACGTCCTGTGAAGGCTCATGATTATCAGCCGGAGGAGGGCTGGCGCATGCACGGCGTTGGTTCTGTTGGTTACGGCATCGAGTTGGAAATGGACACGAATGGTTCGAGGTCTTTGGCTGTTGGTTTTGTTGCTGAAAACATTCCTAGCGATGTTGCGATTATGAAAGAGGACGGCAGTCTGTCGAGTGAGGGTTTTGAGTTGGTTAGTCATCCCCGCACTTTTGATTCTTGGAATGAATCGAAAGAGCAGTGGGGCGCTTGGCTTGCTGAGATTGCTGAGCGTCAGATGCAAGCGTGGACGATGTCGCAATGTGGGCTTCATGTTCACATGACACGCAAGGGTATGACTGCCAGTCATCAGGTGCGTTTTGGTTTGTTGTTTAATCGAAACGTTAAGGATTGGCAGGGTGTTGCTCGTCGTTCTTCATCGTTTGCCAATTTCAACGAGGGCGAAACTGTGACAAAGGTAAAGGTTCGTTACTCGGCTAATCACTTTGACGCTGTGAATTTCAGCAATGCTGAGACTATTGAGGTCAGGATTTTTAGACCTTCGCTTCAGTTTGGGCGTGTGCTTGGTTCTATTGCGCTGGTTCACTTTGCCCGTGAGTACACGAGGACGCTGACGGCTCACGATGTTTTGCGTGGTGCTTTGGAGTGGTCACGTTTTAGCGCTTGGGTTGATTCACACGATCACAATGAGGCTTCGGTTTTGCTTCGTGGTGGTGCTTTTGGATTGGTGGCGGGCTGATGTGCGTCATTTGCGCTGGGGTTGACTCAGCTCGTCCGACACGAGCAGAACTTGAGCAGGCTTGTAAGTCGAATCCAGATGGGTTCGGTTGGGGTGCAGTGGTTGAGATGGATGGAATTAGGCGTCTGCTCACTGGTCGTTCAATGGATGCTGGAACGGCAATTTCGGCTTTTGAGACGTTGGTGAGTGGTGAAGTGTTGGCTTGGTTTTTCCACGCCAGAATCGCCACACATGGCTCGAAGAAACTTGAGAACTGTCACGGCTTCCCAGTTGGCACGGGTGGCACTGTTATCGCTCATAATGGCATGCTCCCACTGGAGGCGACGGGTGACCAGACGGATTCCGAGACGTTTGCACGTGAGGTTTTTGGCGGGTTGTTTGGTGGCGTCGCAGGGTTGTCTAAGCCTCACGCTTGGGACGTGCTCGAGGGCTTTGTGGAGGGTTCTGGGTCGAAGGTGGTCATTCTTACCGTCGAGGACGAGATGCCTTTGATGATTCTTGGTGAGGGTCTTGGTCACTGGTCGGCGTCTGAAGTTTGGTGGTCTAATTCGTCCTATAAGCCCGCTAATCAGTCCTACATGTCCAGCAGTTCGGCTTGGGGGTATGATTACGACATGTTTAGGCACTCAGCTCCGAAAGATTCATTTGAGGCTCGCTGGTGGCTTTGTGATAACCCTGACTGTGGCGCTCGTGTTGCTGATGGTGAGAGTAACTGTGAGTTCTGCGGGTGGTGTTTGGACTGTGTGAGCGCTTACGATGAATGCATGTGCCTGACGGTAGGAGGTGAGCGATGAGGGCGTGGATTGTCTTTGTAGGCGCTCTGCTGACCGGCTGGGCGTGTGCGCTGTGGTTTCATGCTCACGTTTCCGGCAGTTGGTACGGGGACTCGAGGAGTGACCCTTGGGCGTGCATTGTTTGGGTGATTGTTACCGTGTCGATTGTTTGGCTTGTAAGTAGGCTAGATGGCGATTTGTAGGACGTGGGCGGGGGGCTATGCTCCCCGTCCGCTCTCCCAGTTTGCTTGGCTCAGAAGCCTAACGAGCGGGCTCTGAAGCCCAACGAGTCAACGCCTGCGGGAGCAAAACCCAGGAAAAACGGCGCCCTTCCCCCTTTATTGCGTAGTTAAGGCCTAAGTACGTTGGGGTGTGCACTCTTGCTGTATTGAGTAGAAGATAGCCAGGAGAATCAACAGTTTGATGGCTTTGCCATGCGTTTTATGTAGTTGTAGTTAGTGCCCGTTGTTCCGAGCAGCCGATTAGGCAGCCGGAATGACATGGGGCACAGAGGCACGAAGTGGCATTTAATGCAGTTGTAGTTGCAGTTTGCAAGTGGTTTGTTACTGTCAAAGTAAGGGCTAAGCCAATCCCTCTCTCTCCCTTACTCACTATTCTCACTCATTCCCCTATGATTTAGGCTGATAGTTGTTGAAAGAGCGTGAAAGCAGTAGCAATGAGCAGAGTGTCAGTTGTCATGCTCATGTGTCGTGGGTCACGGAGGGTTGTGTGGTTTCATTGCACTAGTGACCATAACAACGCACGAGGCAAGGACTGTGCCCGGTCTCTGACCGGGTATGTGCCGAGGGCGGTGCTAGTAAAAAGTTAGTTATCTCGGACTAGCCAAACTGTCATTCTCGTTATTTTAAAACAAAAAAGGCGAACGTCTGGAATGCGAAGCATTCTGGACAAGAAGAAAACTACCGGAACTAAACCCTATCAGCCCCCTTTCAAAATCACTATCTTTTGGGAGTAGTATCTAGTTACCTTTAAAAGGACACTTACGTACCGTTTTATCTGGTTCGCCCCGCATCACCAACCAAGTAAAAAAGACTTAAGTATCTTACTTGGGACAATCCATCCCGTCATGAACACGAGGCGAGTCCGATGCGTTTAAAGTACTTGGACAATTCATACACGATATTGCTGTATATGCGTGTTCGACCGAATACCGCTCTAACCGGTTAACTACCGCTAGTATCTGCCATCTCACGACGGGGACTAACACTCGGCGGGGACTTCCACCCACGAACGCTCTCATCGGCGCTGTTATAAGAGTACCACCTAAATAACCTCTGTGGCGTAACTTGTATGTGAATGTTTTCACAAGCCAGGTGCTTGACAGGTGTATACCATGTGTGTATAGTTCTAGGTGGGCATTGTCCCATTAGTAACTTCCGACACTAAAAGGTAAAAGGTCCGGCACCGTAGGGATATGGGGTCGGGCTTCTTACTTTGATACCATATGTGCTATCATAGAAGCATGTGTTCTACCTGCGGCTGCGGCCAGCCATTTAACAAGCACGAGTCAAAAGACATACAAACGGCTAATCGTAAGTACGCCAACCCCAAGGTCAAGTTCGAAGCCATTAAGTCCAAGGTCCGTAAAAAAAAGTAATGAAAATCCGGCGGGATAGTACAGACCTCTCTACTTGGCTTTTTAATCCCAAGTACAGACGCAGGGTTACTCGCCGACGCCGTGGTATCAAACTAACTGTTAACGGCCAGCCCTTCGAAGAATGGGTCCAGTCCCAGTCGTAGTGCAGGCTTTGCACCTTGGTGCTCAATTTTAAAAATTTTTTTGACACCTCCGCCAAATATTTGTGCTATAGTATTTATGTGGCTCAACCCCACTGATTTCAACCCTCCTTCCGAGAATCCCCCTAGTACATAACTGGGGGGATTTCTCATGCTATGCTTTTAGTATGAATAAATACATTGCACCCCACATCACCGCCATCCTTACTGGAGCAGGCGCCGTGTTGTCCGTAGTACATCCAGGCTTTAAGATTCCTGTCGGAGTAGAGGGTCTTATTGCATCACTATGTTTGTTGGCTTCAACTCTTACAGAGGCTTTGCACTTTGTAAAGAAATCAACATTACAAAGCAACATTGCTTTAGCAACTCACCTAGCAACGCAGGTAGCAACTAACGTTAAAACCGATACTGCACCTGTAACACCAGCAACACCTGCTTAATGCACGGAGATGCTTTAGAGGTTTCTTTAAAAGAATGGTTGGAAGCCAACCTTCCTAAGTTCCTCAACGGCATCAACGCTGAATTGTTAGACGAACAAGAATGGGTTATGCCCATCATCGAGGATTACATCCTTGTGGTAGCCGTAAAGGACCTCAAGGATGACCTCGGTGGATTCTTTACTCTTGGAGACACAAACGCCAATGGTTATCGTATTAGAGGACTATTGCACGACGCATTGTATCGCTAGATGGCTGTAACACCAGTACAACGTAAAAAATATTTTGAAGCACGAGCAGCGGGATTTTCCATTGCTGAAAGCGCTCGTAAATCTAAATTTTCAGAAGCCACTGCTTATAGAGTTGAAAAGGCTGCACAAAATTTACGAGTTAGTGAAGGCATTGATTCTTCAGCGACTAATTACCGTGAATTAAAAAAAGAAGCAAAACTTAGCGGCCCTAAAGATTACGACAATTTATGTGAAGAAGCAAAAACTGCATTAGAAGATTTTGGTTATTTTCGTATGCGTTATTTTGGTCGCATCTCTACCCCATGGCAAGAAGAAGCAGGTAAAGCACTTGTTGCGTTACTAGAATCGCCTGACAAAGAATACGTGGTTATGAACATGCCACCTGGTTCGGGTAAGACAACGCTGTTGCATGACATTACGTGTTGGGCTATTTGCCGTAACCGTGGTATTCGTCTTTTGACTGGTAGTGCGACTATGAGCCTTGCACAAAACAACTTACGTCGAGTTAAGCGTTCACTAGAACGTGTTATACCTGAAACTGCCGATGACATGTTAAAATCACGTGGACAAGCACTTGATGCCGAATCAACACTTGCTTTAGACTTTGGTAGATTTAAACCTTTGGAAAAAGAACAATGGACCAATCAAGCGTTTATTGTTATGCAACCAGAAGACCAGGGTTCTATTTCAGAAAAGGAGCCAACACTTAGTGCCTACGGTATGGATAGTGGTTTCATCGGAGGACGCTTCGATGGCTGTTTCTGGGACGACCTTGTGGACCCTCGCAAGGTGCGCTCTGCAGAACAACGAGAAGCAATGGAAGACTGGTACCAAGACGTTGCAGAAACTCGACTTGAACCTGCAGGTATGCTTGCTCTTATTGGTCAGCGTTTGGCTCCTGATGACCTTTATCGATTTGCTTTAGACATGGTACAACCTCTTGATGAGGAAGAAGAGGACAAACAAGATGAACTTACCGAAGAAGAACTTGCCCTACTTCGCAAAGACAAGAAGTACAAACACCTACTCTACCGTGCCCACTACGAAGATAAGTGTTCTCCGGAGAATCACAAACGGGGGGGCAATGCTTACCCCGTCGGTTGTTTGCTGGACCCTCGCCGTCTCCCTTGGCGAGAAATTTCTAACCTTATGTCCAACCGAGGGGAACGCTTTGCAGTTGTTTATCAACAAGAAGATTTGGCGCTGGATGAAGTATTGGTCCAAAACGAGTGGGTATATGGACATGGCACTAGCCCAGGCTGCATTGACAAAGACCGTGACCGTTGGGAATTGCCACCTGGTTTAAACACTCGTGATTGCATTGTTGTGGCTACGGCCGACCCTTCTCCTACAATGTATTGGTCTGTTCAATGTTGGGTTTATCACCCAGAATCTAACCAACGATTTTTAATGGACCTTATTCGTCAAAAAATGGAAGCCCCTGAGTTTCTGGATTACAACTACAATACCGGTGAATTTACTGGGGTTATGGAAGATTGGCAACGTCTAAGCGAAAGCCTTGGCATTCCAATTCAAGTTTGGATTGTGGAACAAAATGCCGCTCAAAGGTTCCTACTTCAATACGACCATTTTAAAAGATGGCGGCAACTTCGAAGTGTTGAGGTAATTCCCCATAACACAAATAGCAACAAATCAGACTCCAATTATGGTGTTACGACAATTTCACAGCATTGGAAGTTTGGTCGTGTAAGATTGATGGGTAAGGGTGAAGGAAAAGTTCGCTCCATGAGGTTGATTGATGAAGTGACCAGGTACCCCCACGGGCGTACCGATGACTGCGTTATGGCCGAATGGTTTTTTGAATGGAACCTACCCAACCTTTACGCACCGCAAAATAAAGCCGTTACAGCGTGGCGACCCAAATGGGTCAAAAATACCCAACTATCAAATCTGAGGTAATAGATGGCACTATCCCCTGACAACGACAAGGCCGCTGGCCAGATTGTCACTATGTATCAGGAGCGCCGTATGTCCCGCAGTGGGATGTTTCGACGTATGCAAGAAGTACGTGACCACTACAACGGTGACGTAATTGTTCCACTACCAGAATTAGACGAATCAGAAAAACCTGCTATTCCCAATTTGATTGCACAAGGTATTGATGCTTTTGCTATGCGAGTTGCGTCGGTTCTTCCAGACGTTCAATACCCTTCACTTCGCCCTGGTATTCAGGTTGCCGACAATCGTGCTCGTGACCGTCGCCTAGCCAACCTTGGTTGGTGGGACATGAACAAGATGGGAACTAAAGTTCGCCGTCGTAGTCGTCATTTAACTGCATACGGTATGTCTGCCGTATCACTTTCTCCAGTATCGCTTGACCCTAACGACAAACGTAAAATTCCACATTGGCGTGTACGTAACCCATTGCAGACATTCCCTGCACCAATGATTGACCCAGACAACATGGAACCAACCGATTGCATTTTTGCAGACCGTCGACCTCTTGGTTGGATGAAGGAAAATTACCCAAAACAAACATCTATTTTGTACCGTGGTGATAAATCCGACACTGACATGTTTGAAATTCTTGAATACTTAGACGAAGGGGAAACAGTACTTATTGCTATTGGTGCTGAAAAACCAAAGGCTCAAGCGTTCAGTACCGAAACCGGCAAAGGTGTTGCGTCGCACATAATTCTTGAACGTATTCCTAACCGTTCTGACATTTGCCCAGTTGTTATTGCTGGACGTATTACACTTGACCGTCTTCAGGGTCAGTTTGACCAAATGCTTGGTATGTACCAGCGTGAAGCCAAGTTAGACGCACTTAACACAATTGCAGTATTCCGCAACGTGTTCCCAGACGAATGGGTTGTATCTCCTGCTAACGCTCCTACCAGTCCTCGTGTAATTGTAGAGGCTGATGGAAAACAAGGCATTCGAGGTATTTTGGATAAAGGACAAATTCAAATTGTTCATCCACAGCAAACCCAAGATGCACCGATGGCACTGGACCGCCTTGAGCGAGCACAGCGCCTTACGGCTGGTATTCCTGCCGAATTTGGAGGCGAGTCAGGTTCTAACATTCGTACCGCCCGACGTGGCGCATCAGTCCTGTCCAGCGCAGTTGACATGCCACTCCAGGAATACCAGGAAATCTTTTCTAACTCTATGGAGTTGGAAAACATACGTGCTGTTCAAATTATGAAGTCATACTACGGTTCTAAACCTTCTATGTTCTTCATGGGTGGAGATGGCAAGGTTGTTAACGAAGATTACACACCTAATGAAACATTTGACACTACAGTTTCGTATGTTAAATATCCTATGCCTGGTTCAGACATTAACGCTATGGTTGTTTCAATTGGTCAGCGTGTAGGTATGGGCATCATGTCTAACGAGACAGCACGCACCATGGACCCTGCAATTGAAGACCCAGCGTTGGAAGCAGACCGTGTAGAAATTGAAGGATTGCGTAAAGCACTTCTTACCGGACTTGAACAACAGGCATCTCAAGGTCAACTAGACCCTTCTATTATTGCTCGTATTGCTAAAATGAAAGCACAACGTCACATGACGCTTGAAGATGCAGTTGACAAAATTCACAAAGAAATGCAAGAAGAACAAGCGGCCAAGGCTCAAGCAATGCAAGGACAAGCAGGACCGGAAGGTGCCCCTCAACCAGGTGCACCAGAAGTTCAACCTGGAATGGGTGTATCACCAGATAACCCAGTTCAAGGTGGTGCCCCGCAAGGCCAACCAAATATGCAAGAACTTCTTGCTTCATTACACGGTGGCGGTGCTCCAGGTGGGCAAGCCGCAGGTGGAATGGCACCAGCAGTTGCTCAGGCACCAGCACCAGCACCAGCAGGAGTTTAATACATGCCACGTAAAGGTAAAGGCGGAGAGCGCCAAGGAACACCAGGTACAGCGTACGGTAACCGTACAGATTTAAACATGCCTATTAGTACAGTTCCAGGACAAGACTACGGCAAGGCTGCTGTACAGCAAGCGGCACAACGTGCCGTTCCAATGGCTTCATCACCTTCCGCTTCTGCTCAACCTCAAGCATCTGCGGCTCCCATGCCACAACCAGGTTCGTTCCCGCATTTAGAGCCAACGCAACGACCTAATGAACCTGTAACTACAGGACTGCCATTTGGTCCTGGAGCGGGACCAGAAGCAATGGGACCATCTTACGCAAATTTAGGACAAATTCTTTCTGCTGCGGCAAGTAGCAGTGGAGCGTCTTCACTTGCCACAATGCTTGCTTCGTCTGCTAAATCTCTAGGTCTTTAATGCCTGAAAATCCAATATATTCAGAATCAGGTGGATTTCAAGATTCACGTGACCAACGTTTTATAGGTGAATCCGCACTTGGCTCAATGAAAGAACCAGTTGCTGCTTCATTAAAAAACATTGTTGAAAACAATCCTCATTTAACACAAGACCCTTCTTTGCTTGGTGGTTTTGCTCATCAAAACGGTCTTGATTCAACTCAAGTTTCTAACGCTGTTCAATATCTAACAATGTATGGCGGTATCAAAGAACATGCTATTAATCAAGCGCAAAGCGACCCTAACGCATCTCACGGCCCTGGTTTTTGGAGTTCATTGTGGCACAGCACCGCAAGCATGTGGGACCATGCCGCAAACGCTACAAAAGATGTAGCAAATTTTTGGACCAACCCTAATAGTCTTCCTAACGCCGCAGAATCAATTGGCAAAGGTGTTCTTTCATTTGCAAAAGACACAGGAAAATTTGTTGAAGACATTAATAACCGAGTTGGTATGACTGGAGCAGAATTAGCAACTCTCGGTCTTTATGGACCTAAAGGTTGGAACACAAATTTTTCTGGTCTTGCTGACGCATTTGATACAACCAAAAATGTAATTGATACTGTTGGAAACATGGTTAATCCATGGAGTAGCGGCAACGTCTTTATGCTTATGTCTCACAACATGGCATTTTACAATTCCCTTGCTAAACGTTACGGTTGGGGATACGCAATTGGTTATGCCGCCCCCGCACTTGCCGCAGGGTTTGCAACTGATGGTGCTTTTAGCGCAGCAGACGTAGGTGCAACAGCAGCAGAAGACGCAGCAATGGTGCAAAGTGCTGGAGAAGCATTCCGAGCCGGACGCACTTTATCTGAAGAAGACCAAGCAGCCGTAAGAGCCGCTGCATCACGTCAGATGGCACGTATGAAACAAGATGCTGCTCAAGAGATTGCACAGGGACAACGTGCTGGTCGTGTCGCTCAATTAAGTCGTTCAATGCGTGCCACTGCTAAAACTCTTGAATATGCTACAAAACCATTAGGCGGAGTTATACGTGTTGCTAAGGCCATTGGCAAACCAATGACTGACGTAAAACTTAATACTATGTACGCCATTACTCAAGCAACTGCTCAAAAGAATCCTGCACTTGCTGCAATTTGGAATGACCCTAACGTTCGTAACGGTGTTGCAATTGACCAATACGGGCACCCTATGGGAACTAACGGTCAAATGATTGCTTCATACTTTGGTATAGACAAAGGCAACATGTTTTTTTCGCCTGTATCTGGGTTAACAGATTTTTACACTAAATGGCTTGGAACAGACCCATTAGGTGCATACGGAAAAGTTTTAGGACAATCACGTTCTTTTGGTGGTTTTACTGGTCGCCTAGGCGCTTGGTTTGGTGGACTTGGTATTCGTGGAGCAGACAGCATTGATATTGCCGCTTCTCAATACCGTCGTGTACGTAAAGCATTTGAATACATGGCCACACACAGTGCCAATGAAATTGCAGACACTTTTAGAAACACTTACATTGATGACGCCAAAAAAGGAATTAAGGCTAGCGATATTATTTCTCAATTAGGTGAGGCAAAAAGCGTTGAAGAAGTAATGCAGATTCACCGTGACATTGCCGAAAGCGTTGCCATGACTAAAAGCATGGTGCCAACACTTAGCATGTATGAAATTACTAAAGCCGCACTTAAAGGTAAATTAAGTAGTTTTGGAACTGCGGGAAACTTACTTGGAGTTGACGGAAAATTTTTAGAACAAATTTCTAGTGATGCGGAAACTTTAAAAGACACTGGCGGAATTCCAATGAAGCCAAAAACAGAACTTAATTATGCTGACAATAATCTTGCTACTCGTTCTTTAAATTCATTTGCTCGTTGGCTAGAAACACGATTTACCCGTAGTCAAATGTATATTGATGAACTTACTAATAAAGTTGAAAACTCAGTAATTCGTCCGGGTAGCGTTAACGCTATTCCTGCCATAATGGATTTTTTACGTGCGTCATTACTTCCCGAAAACGTTGTTAAGGGTGTAGGAGATTTGCTTCTTCAAACAAAAAACCCACATGATTACATAAGCGTTTATCGTCACGCTATGTATCACGCTGTTATGCGCCGTGCTACCGCAGGTTTGAATCACGATGAATTGGCTACATTTATTGGTACTTCTTCTGACCACATTTGGAACGAAGTTGTAAAAATGACCGGTCTTGACGGTGGTGGCGCTGTAGGTCTTTATGCCGCTGGTATTAACGGTGCAGACATTTCTGCAGTTGTTCATGCCGAATCTGGCATTGAAGCATACGCAGGTATTGGAATGAACCACTTAGGAGAACTTCGTTTTCCACGAACCGCTGAACTTCGTGGTCTTGCTGCCAAAGTACGTGGCGTTTCACTTGATTTTGCAAAAACAGAATCTGCAAAATTTTCACGCACGCAAGACATGACTATTAAACAATTACAGACGGTTGTTGATTTTCATAATCCAAGGCTTGCTGGATTAGACAATCAATTAGAACGTATTGGAAAAGTTAGCACTGGTCAACTTGAAGCACAAGGCGCTCGTGACCCATTTCGTTTTCAGGATGCTAATCAAGAAGAAATCATTCACGCTAAAGATGGTTGGGGTGAAGCATCTAGTATTCGATATGACCTAGAAGGTGCGGGAGATATTTTCCGTGAACTTGCACAGTCTGGTAACAAAATGTACATTGACGAAAAAGTTCGTAGATTACAAAACCTTCTTGACAAGCACTTTTCTCAAACATTACGTTATGGCGATTCAATTAAACCTGCAATTGCAACACAAAACGAAAAAGTGCAAAAACTTCGTGCATTGTGGGAAGCACAGCCTACAACTACAGAAGCACAAAAAATAGCGGTAGATTTAAACCTAGCCATTCTTAACAATGACATGGCTGATGCTCAAGATGCACTTAATAAAATTAAAAACCTTGAAGACGAAGGTACCGGTTGGGTAAAAGACAGCCACACAAATGCTGTCGAAAAAAACCCATCGCTTGAAAACAAAGCAATTACTGGTTACAACAAAGCAAAAAACGACATTCAGCAAATTGTTAAAGAAGCACACACAAATCCTGATTTGATTGATTCACAACGTTTTACAACTGCTTACGATGCTTTGCGAGTAGAAAAAGCAAATCTTCAACGTTCTATAAACGCATTGTCCGAAGTTATTCAAATTAGCAAAGCAAGAGTTGGCGAAGAAGTTTATGCTCAGGCTGTTGATGAAATTATGGCAACGTATCCAAACATTAACGTTAATACTGCCCCTGATGTTCTTTCTGGTTTAAAGGGTCAAATAACTGCTTACGAAGATGCACTTCGTCAAATGGAAGTTCGTATGACATCACCTGCTCGCCCTATAGAAGAAGTTCGTAAAAATGCACAAGAATACGTTAAGGCAACTAAAACAAAAGCAGAGGCCGACAAGATTCTTAAAGAACAATTTAACGAACAAATTGAAAAATGGCATGCAGAAAAAAACCCTTACACTCCCACTTTTCAAAAAGGTGTCGACGGACTTAATAGATTCTTAAGTAAGACATTTGTTCCGTTAGCGTTGTTTTCTGGTGGATGGGCGTTGCGTGTGTCTGCATCAGAAGCAACTCTTAACAGTCTTCGTTTTGGTGGTTGGGCTTCATTCGACGCAAAGATTACTCAGGCTATTGCCAAACATGAAGTTTACGGTGCAAAGTTAATTACGGCTGCTGGCAAATCTGAACGTACCCTTATACGAGATGTTGTCGCTGGAGCATTGCTTGGTATTGAACGCAACCTTATTAAAGGTTTTGACCAAGCACGACGTGACCGCATGTTAGAAGACTTTGTTGGTACGATTATGCGCCATGATGGTCACTTGCCTGGTGGCGTTCACGATGTAGGCGAAACTGTATTTAACGACAACACGTTAAAAACAGCGCTTTTAAAAACGACTGTTGGTTTAAATGACAAGGGCGAATCTGTTTTGGCACAAGCAGTAAGCAACAAATCGTTTGAATCTAAAAACATTGGTTCCGTAGGATACGCCAAAGCCTTACGCATGAACATTGCAAGTGGTTCAACTGACGCATTGCTTCAACCAACGTTTGGTCGTTTGGCTGACATTATGTTTGCCCGTGGAGAAGAAAAAACAGGTGAACTTCTTGCATCTCACATGACGTGGAGAGACATACACAATGCTGGCGCTAAAGGATTTGTAGGTGACCAAACAGGACGTTGGGAAGCCGCAATTGGCGCTGGAGCAAAAGATTTTAGGAAGCCCGAACAAGTACTTGCATTGCGAGATGAATTACGTAAAGGTGCCTTGCAAGATATTAAAAACATGGACCCCGCAGAACGTGCACGATTTGCACGAGACACAGGGCGCATGAAGACAGGTCCACTTAGCGGTGCTAATGCACATGAAGACTGGGCTAACGCCATTGTTGAACACGTTATGGCAAGTGTTAGCGGTCTTGATTCAAGAGGGAATACCATATTTCACTCTACTCTTGTAGACCAAGCGGCTACTGGAAACATTAAAGATGAAATGGCTTTTGCTGCTGACGTAAAAAAAATGTCAAGAGGTGCAGAGCCTAAGCACATTCCCGCTCCTGGTGGAGTAGCACACGACGCTCTTGGTAGCGCATCTGCTACTGATTTTCTTAAAAACATTTCACAAAAGGGTCACGACAAAATTCTTGGACCAATTGTTAACAGACTTGTTCGTGAACCCATCTTTCTTCTTGAACACCACAACGCCATGGAAGCATTACGTGGAATGGTAGATGGAAACATTATTGACGAAGCAACGGCTCAAGTTGTTGCCGACCAACGTGCCATGACCAACATGATTAAATATGTTCACAACCCCAAAGACAAAACCATGTTTGAAGTTAACATGCGTGTTGCGGCTCCGTTTTATTTTGCTCAGAATCAGGCTTGGCGTCGTGCTTTCCGTGTATTGCACGAAAACCCAGGTGCATTTGAAAAGTATTTAAAGTTAAGCCTTGGTGTAACTAATTACATTAGTAACCTAAGTGCTGGTGGCGCTTACCCAAGCATTGCTATTCCTGGGGCAACGTTTATGGGTGTTGCTGGAGTAATGGGCGCAAACATTCCTGCAATGGGTGGTGACGCATCTCCATTTACCAGTCTTGGTTTTGGTCTTGCTGCCGACCCAGGTTCTGTTGCTTCTGTATTCCCTACAGGCGCTCAAAGCGGTTTTGCAGGGCTTTTGGGACTTGCTCGACCATCATGGGGACCTCTTGTTACCATTCCTGTAAAATTGGTAGAAAAACTTTACGGAACAGATACTAATTCTTTAGCCAAAAAAATGTCTTCTGCATTTCTTGGACCCATTGCTCAAAGTTCTTCAATGCAAAGTGACTTTTTCCCATCTACAATTGGAAGAAATTTACTTGACTCAGCAACTTCTATAGCCAGTGCTTTTGGGGCAACCGACCTTATGAGCACCGCTCAAATCAGTGCGCAAAATTCAATTATGAACAACGCTGTAGATAATTTGTTTAAACAACAATACAACAAAGTTTTTAACAACACGGATTTTACTGGCGTAAATAGTTGGACTGGAAAGCCATGGACAAAAGACGAAATTGTAACTTACTGTCGAGGAAACGCTGAACTAGAAATTACAAAATTGTTTAATGACCACACGTATTACCAAGATTTCCTAGACCGTGCCAAAGCCGCTGCTGTTACTATGATGCTTGTAAAAAGTGTGATTGCTTTTGGTACGCCAGTAGCCGTTTCTCTTAATAACCAATTTTCTAAAACTAAAGAATTTTCTGCTATTCAAAATAGCATTAATCCCGACACTAAAAATAAATACACTTTTGCAGAAGCCGCTACAAAATTTGGTGAGTTGTACCCTTACAATGTATTGGACCTAACAGCGCACAGTATGTCTACGTATGCTACTTATCCAGAAACAAGTTCTGCGGTTAAAATTCTTACAAATCACCCAGAAATTACAAAAGCATATCCAAACGCCGCCGCATACCTTATTGACCGTAATTCAACTTACGACGCAGGTGCGTACACGCTTGAAATGTCACTTGGACTTCGTTCCCGTCAAGCACCACAAGATTATTTAAATAGTCTTCTTGTATCTGCTGGCAACGATTATTACTACAACTATTTAGCAACACAACCAGAATTTGGTGGTAACGGTGATGTGGCTGGACAGAGCACGACTAGCACACAATGGAACGCTTTAAAAACCGCTGCACAAGCGTATGGTAATTCAACTAACCCAACCTGGCTTGCATCATTCAATGGTGGTCAAAAACATGACATAGAAATTAAAGCGTACAACGAAATGACAAAAATGCTTGCTGACCCTAATGTGTCAAAACAACTTTTGCCAAAAACAGAAAAAGACAAATTTCAAAACATTCTTGGTCAATACAATCAAGTTATTGGTCAAGTAAAAGGTTTGATTGCTGCCGGTGATAAAACAGATGCTTCAGCAGTTGAAAGCGCATGGTATAACTGGGTAACCGACGAAGCAACAAACAACCCATACTGGGCAAAACAATCGTATTTTATGACATCAGTTCTACGAGGACTACCAACGAAGGGTTTATAATATGCCAGAAGAAAAAATAGAAGAAAAAACTATGGGCGTGTCAGACATGAAAGACCTTGCTCATAAATATCAAGTACCCATGGCCGAATCAACATTGAGAGAAATTGTTGGTGAGGGTGGGGTAACTCCTGCCAAGGCTAATGCTTTTGAAGAATACTTAAAAACAACCGCACAAGGTCTTTACCCCGCTTTTGCTCCACAGATTGCCGCAGGTATTCCTACCGCTCACCTTCTTGACCCTTACCGTCAAATAGGAAAACAAACACTTGGTGAGCAATTTGAACCTGATTTTATTAACGACCACAAATCTGCTGCTGCCTTGCAAGGTGGAATAGACGAAAAAACTGGGCGACCAACGCCCATGACGCTTGACCAATGGAAAAGTCACCTTATGTCTGAACCTTCATTTGGTTGGGGTTATACGCCAGAGGCTCACGCAAGAGTTAATTCAATGCTTAACAATCTTAAACAAGGTCTTGAGACACCAAGGGGAGCACAATAATGGTAACAAAAACAAAAGCAAAACCAAATCAAGGTTCAACCTTTAGTGCAAGCCAAGGCAATCAATTAAACCTTGGCGATTTTATTAAGGCTTTTGCACCAAAACTTCCACTTAAATACACAGACCCCGTTACGGGGGTGGTAACCGATTACACCAAAACAAATCTTTTGTATTACCCACAAGGTAGTTCTATAGGTGTTACACCAACAAAATCAACTTTGTTAAGTGCCCTTAATTGGCTGTCTGGTTCAAACCCTGCTTTGGGCATGGCTTTAATGGACCACCTTAATTTAAACGAAACCTCAACCGGAACAGCAGTTAACGACGCTTACGACGCTTTAACAAAGGCTCATTTTAACCTTGGCAAAGTACAAAGCCCACAAGTATCTTCTTTAAAAGCAACACTTGCTGGATTAACCAAAGCACTTGGTGACCAAACCGCAGCAGGTATATCATCGGCTACTGCTTCACAACAAGCAAATGCTATTGACAATGTTAGAAATACTATTGAAAGTTGGAATTACACAGCAGCGCAAAAAGATTATATAAGTAGTCTTGTACAGCAATTGGTTACAGTTAACGGTGACCACATTGTAAATCAAAATGCTTTGCTTGACATTTTTCGTGGAGATATTCCTAGTGGATTAGGTAAAGCCACCGATGCAAAAATTAAAGCCGATTACAATGCTGCTTTTCCAGGACTTAACGATTACAATAATCAACCTGGCGCTGTTCACATGACTGAATCACAATATACGCAATACTCAACTACTGTTCAAAATTCAGCAACACAATATGGTGCTCCTATGCCTTCACAGGCTGACATAGGTAAATTGCTTACTGGTCATGTTTCCGCAGCAGAATATCAACAGCGTGTTACAGACATTTACGCAGCCGTATCTAATGCCGACCAAAACACTAAAAACATCCTTGAAAAACAATACGGGGTATCACCAGCAAACCTTATGCATTATTTTATGGACCCTAAAAATGCCATTCAAACTATGCAACGTCAAGTTGCTGGAGCGGAAATTCAAGATTACGCAACCCGTGTCGGACTTAAGGGTATTGACCAAACAGGTGTTAACCAATTGGCTGATATGGCCAAATTAGCGGCTACTCAAGGCAATCAACAGTTAGGTTACGGAGTGGGTCAAATTCAAAACTCTCTTCTTAACGCCAGTCGTGACGTTGGCCTTACCAAGGCAAGCCCAGGCGCTGGGACACCAACAGTAAGCACTAATCAACTTATTGGTTCACAACTTGCTGGATTTGCTGGAACCAATCAAATAGCCGAACAAGTTCAGGTAGCCCGTGCTGAACAAGCCGCAGCCGCCCCGTTTGAAAAGGGTGGTGGATACGTTGAAAACGCTAAGGGGGTTGTAGGGCTTGGTAGCGCTAGGACGTAACATTCGTTATTAAAATGATACAATTGACGTAGATGGTTGGCCCTATGTGGCCGTAGGAGCGCTAATTATCTAAACCCGCTTTGGAGGGCATGACCAAAGTGCGTATAAAAATGCTGAAAATATTATCCGCTTTATTAACCTATGGTAAAGTGCGTACCC
>Ga0208380_1000077_pt1 | contig 28384 bp, 31 predicted proteins | sample CryBogCBE27Jun07_FD_184570 | JGI IMG/M metagenome (GOLD analysis project Ga0208380, IMG submission 184570) | Freshwater microbial communities from Crystal Bog, Wisconsin, USA - CBE27Jun07 (SPAdes) | ecosystem: Environmental > Aquatic > Freshwater > Lake | place: Crystal Bog, Wisconsin, USA... | reverse complement strand
TAATGTTTATCCTGCAGTTCTCGGTGCAGGTAATACTGATGATGCTGGTTCTGTTAATATTGAAGTTTGTAGAGAAACAGCTCCCGGTCGTTTTGATCAATCAGGTATTTTAGTACACCCTGACATGCTTATTGTTGTAAATGTTTATCCAAATCTCTCACCAGTACCTGACAAATTCAAGAGAAAAGAAAAAATTAATATTACACCTGTTGATGCAGAAGCTGAACTCGCAGCAGAAGATGAAGAAGTACCATTTTATTCACCGAGAGCAACAACACATTTATCTGATGTTCACGGTAAGTTAGAAGCTGGTGATCGTAAGTTAAACAATAAGAATGTAGCAATTGCATCTAATCATAATGCAGTAGCTAAGGATCCAGCTTCATACGTTTACAATTATCTTCCTAAGAAGTCTTAATTTCAGATAACGCTATCAGACAGCTATAGCAGTTAATCTCTTGATCGACACAGAACGATGATCTGTAAAGATACTCAGATACTGTAAGAAGATAAAACTTCTTTAATTCGTTATTCTTTTCGTTCACATCTATGAAATTAAATAGAGCACGAAGAAGACTCACATAATCAGAATTAAACGTGTGTTCAGACTCAATTAATGCTTTACGAAGTGTCTCAACGTTCTTCTTTTTAATCTCATTAAAGATTAACTGTAATACTTGATTATTTGTTGTATCTTTTAAAATAAGTTTACCGCTTGTACAGTTCTTCTGAAGCTCATTAATACACTTTCGAAGATCAGGATAATTAGACTTAACAAATTCAATAAATTTTTTCTTTTGATCATCTTGTAAGGAAATACCTTCTGACTTTAATACAAGAGCACAACGCTTAACTACCTGATCAATAGGCGGTGTAAGATCAATACTTTGACAACGACTTTGAAGAGCCGGAATAATACGATATTTGTAGTTTGCTGTAAGAATAAAACGAGTAACACCAGCATACTCTTCCATTGTATTTCTTAATGCACGCTGACCTTCAAGAGACACACCGTCGCATTCATCTAAAATAATGACTTTAATCTTACCATCAAAACTCTTAGTCTGTGCAAAATGAGTTACTTTATTGCGAATGGTATCAATACCATTTTCATCGGAAGCGTTAATATAAAGATATTGACACTGAAGAATATCATTAACAATAATTTTAGCAATCGACGTCTTACCAATACCTGGTGTACCAATAAAAAGAAGATTTGGTATCTCCTCTTTAGAGCGAAATGATTCTATAGAATCCTTAATTTCAGTATTACCAATAAAGTCCGTTAGACTTTTAGGCCGATACTTTTCTACCCATAAAGATGAGAAATCGTAATTCATTACTTACCAGATGAACCAAATCCCTTATCACCGCGATCAGATTGCTCTACATTACCCCATTCAACAGTCATAGGAAAGTTCATATAAACAACAAATTGAGCAATACGGTCTCCAGCTTTAATCTCATAATCTACGTCCGTATTGTTATATAATTTAATACCAGCATCACCACGATAACCATTATCAATAATACCAGGGTGAGCATGAATACCATGCTTAAATCCGAGCCCGCTTCTTGACTCAACCTTAATCCAATAGCCTTCAGGAATATAAGCAAACTTTAAACCTACTCCGACAACTGCACTCCCACGAGCTGAAATTACTTTATCTTCCACACTGTATACATCATATCCAGTATCAGATTCATTGTTCTTTGTCGGTAGCTTAGCTAACTCATGTGTCTTTTCAAACTTCAAAATAGGCATATATATTAAATTTGGGTCAATATCGGACATATATACTATAGTATAATAGCTAGAAAAGAAATCAACCTGTAATAAGTAATTTGTGCAAATATGAGTGATGAAGTACAAGACATGGTTGGCTCTCTTATAGATCAATTGAGGGAAAACAATCAAGTAATAGAGAAGGTCAAGACAGTTCGCGAACCTCTAAAAAAAGAAGAACTTGAAACATTTGTCAGAGAAAAAGGAGCAAATCTTATTGAAGATGCTCTTGAGATGGTAGCTACAGTAAAGGATTTTATTATTTCTGCTCCAAATGCAGAAGATGTTGAGGCGTTATCCGGATTAATAAATGCTACTGCTGCTGCTATGGATACACTCAATAAGATTAATATTCAAGACAAAAAGAGCGATGCATCAATAAAACTCAAAGAAATGGATATTAAAGCAAAAAAAGAACTTCAAGAAGCTGACGCTGGTGTCAAGATAATGTTGACACGTGAGGAAGTGTTAAGAAACTTAGCGAATAATGCTAAACCTATTCAAGCTGAAATCATTGAAGATAGGTGTATAGATTAACGTCCTGGTGAGCCAAAGCTGCCACCACTAGTACCTGATGAGTTAAACCCTGATCCAAAGCTTCCAGATGATGTTGTTGAGGAGCTCGGTCCGCTGCTACCAAATGAACCCGTAGCGGATGTACTTGTACCTGTAAATCCGCTACCGAATCCTGATCCAGTGTTAGCTACAGGAGAAGAAGTAGCAGGTGCTGGTACAGTACCAGCAGTATTACCCGTACCAAATGAGCCAGCAGGGGCTACATATGTATTAGAGTTAGTAAAGCTTGAACCAAATGAGCCAGCAGGGGCTACATATGTATTAGAGTTAGTAAAGCTTGAACCAAACCCTGTTCCAGTGTTGGCTATAGGTGAATTGATTTGTAGGGTAGAATTAGCAGCTGGTGTAGCAGTAGGTGCTGTACCTGTTGGATCTTTACCTGAAAGATCATTCTTCTTAGCTGCAGGTCCATTATTACATTTTGTAAATTCGTTTACTACATTTTTAATTAAATCATTAACGTCAGGTATTAGACTTGCAAGTAATTTCCTGAGATGTTCAGGGCTAAAGAAATTAGCAATTTCGTCAATAATCTTTTTAATCGGATTTATAACTTCATCAACAATTTCTTGAAGTTCATGTAATATTAATTGCTTAATTTGCTTCTCAAGTGCTGTAAAGTTTGTCTTGAGTAATGATTGAATATCTGGAATTGTAATATTTGGTATTTTCAGATTACAAATAATTGCCTTGACTTGTAATGCTAACTGTACAGCGCCTGTGATACTTTCGGGTATGTTAGAAGATCCAATACTCGAGGCAAGGTTGAATGCTTGAGAGAGTGCTCCACCTGTAGCACCAGCTGCCGATGGTAGACCGGCCGGTAAATTCTGACCAACAAATTGTGTAAGTGCACCGAGCGGATTATTGATAAGTCCGTTAAGCGAGCCTGCGATACCTGGTAAAGAATTTATAGTAGTTAAAGCGTTTGCTATACTAGCATTACCAGTTATTAGTGAATTAATATTAGGTAACCGATTGGTAAGATTCTGTGTCACACCAGCGTTACCTGTATCGAAAATAGACTTAGTTAGATTATGTTGATTTGCAAATAAATCATTTGTATTAGTTGATGTAGTTGTACCTTGTGTTAAGCTTAATTTTTTCGCTGGTGGATTGAGGACGCTTATACTCGACCCTGCATTTTGTGTACGGGTAAATCCGAGAACACTATTTTGTTTTGCAGTATTTCTTGAATTCGTTATAAGGCTTCTTGTTAACAGATCAATATCAACTGTAACACCTTCGACGTTTAATGTTAATGATATAGGAGCAATAAATTGTTTATTGCTGTATGGATTTTGAGCTTTGCTTTGTAGAGCATCTAAGGGTTGAACAGCTGCCGTAGCACCGGGTCCGAGACTATTAAAAAATTGACTATTAAGAGTTATGGCCTGATCGGGTGTTAGTGGTTGATCGGCTGTTCCACCTATCGCACCTCCTCCAAAAGCAGAGCCATTACTACCTGGTGATGCATATTGATAATAAGCATTTGGAGCTATTGGTAGTACAGATGTACCGCCATTCTGAAAGGTATTAACAGCATGATTCATCATTGATGAACCTTCAGCTGAATTATTAATCAAATAACACTGTGTATTACCAAAATGGTTTTGCCATGAATTAGTTGAATAGTTCTGCTGTACTGATGCAGAAGAGGAAGAATTTGACCAAACAGTACTGCTATTACCAATTCCAATATGGCTACCATTACTACCTATATCATGGCTTGAGACAATAACGTAATCTTGACCACTAGCTGCAGCTTGCTCTGGTGTTACAGGAGTAAAATTATCAGGGTTTGCTTGTATGGCTTGAAGTGTTTCAGATACGGATAGATTTGAACTCTGACCGGTTGTACCGGTAATAGTACTACCTGTAACGTGTTGAAAAACTTGATTGACAACTGCAGCACATGCTACACGACCACCGTTAGTACCAGGAATACCTGCGGTATTTGTACCTACTTGTGATGCTATTTCTTGTGATATTGCTGTTGTCATTATTTTAGATAGCTACTTGTCCTTGTAGTTTTCTCATTGTTAAACCTGCGAATGCACCGCCGTTTCTAACATATAAGCCATTAACAGCTCCACTCTTTACAATTTCATTTTCAACAAGTGATATACCTACATTAGTATTTAAATTAGGATTCTGTAATTGATCAGGTGTCACATTATAACCTGCAGCTCTTGCTTGTGCTGGACTGACAGAGAATGCACCATATGATCCGCCAGGGTCACTTGGTCCGGTTTGATACTGTACAACACCACCACCGGTTTCACATTGTGTTGTCTGCCACATGAAATTTGCCCAAGCCTTCGGATCACTCACACACCCATTTGCGTCAACGTGACCTGCAAGTGCTGGGTAATTAGCCGCATCTGGTATAGGTGTTGAAAGAAGCGGTGAATTTTGTAGACGTTGTGTAGTGTAGTCAAGGAATGATTGCTGATCCATATATTGCTTACCGTTTGTGCCTGTATATGTTGCAATAGTCTTGCCAGAAGCATCCATTTGCTGGTTGAGCAGTTGAGATTGTGTCTTTGCTGCAGCTATTGTAGCAGGATTTGCACCTGAAGAAGAGGGTATACCGAAGCTGCCTGAAGATGGATTGCCATTATTATAGAATTGACCGCCAGGACCAGCAGTATAAGCACCTGCATAATTTATACCTTGCTGTTCGGCGTATGAATTAATAATAGCATCGTCGGAAATACTCTTAGCTTCTGCTGCGCTAGCTTGTGCACGTTCCTCGGATGTTACAACGGTAAAATCTTTATCACCCGACTCAACTGGAAATATATCTCTTAGATTGATTGATAGTTTATTACCTATATTACTCAAATAACGTATAAACAAAAATACACGTTCGAGTTTAAACGAGTTTTGAAGTGACTGTACTAGAACTGGCACAGCTTTATTAAGCTGTACATATGTCGGTAAATCATTAATTAAATTAAGACCATGGGCTACTGTAGCATCCGAAGCCATATTTTGCTGTACAGCAGGTTGTGTATAAGCAATATTAATTAAGTTGCGTCTCATTAAAGCGGTAGCGCCTTTACTGAGATTGTAAGCTATATTTCTTGTATTATTACTAATTTTGCTATCAGTTGATGTTGAATATGGTATAGGTACACCATAATATTCCTGTGTAACGTCAAAAATTGGTAAAGTAGAATCAAGTTGTAAATATTTGGAATTAGTTAACGAACCAATACTGTCGCTTACGTTATCTAAAAATGACTGATTAGGTATACCTGCATCACTTAACGAACTCGGTAGCGATAAATTCTGTAATGCACTACCAACACCAGGTATTGATCCTAAGGCAGCTTGCGCGGCATTACCAATATTTTGCACTTTACCGAGCAAGCTACCAATAGAAGCACCTATTCCACTGCGAAAAATTGATTGTTGCAAATTATATCCACTACCAAATCCTGATGTAATGATCTTTGAAACGGCAGGATTCAAATTAGGTAATATCTTATCATAGAATGTTGAATCCGGGCTGCTAACTGATATTAATTCCTTATTTGCAAATTTTATTTTTTGATACCAATATACAATAGAGTCAAAAGAAAAATTGTCATCTGCAAAAAAGTTTTTTGCTGCGTATGTATAAAAATTACTAAGAGCTGTAACAATATCCCCGCGTCTAAAAGAATCTCTATAGGCTATAGCTGCTTGTACCTCTACATTGGATACGTTATCACCCTGACTGGGTTGTAATATTGTTTGTAAGTAATTAGTACCTGTGGATAAAATTTGAAATGAGGTACTAATGTTAGCATCCGCCAGGCCAGGTGCACTCGTAATAAAATTTTGTGCACCTTTATTCGGTCCTTGTGGTATTTTGTTTGTAATATCGCTCGTTGCCATAGGTTATATGTTTTTCGAAAAGAGATAAGTCGAATCAGTGTTAGGTATCGGAAGTGTGTTATATGTCTTGATACAGTGTAGATCGTTGTAGTATTCGCCTCCGCTAAATATATGCCTCACTTCCACAATAAAATATACACCTAATATCTTATCATCAAACTGACTATCTGTCATAGCTCCGTCACGATCTATACCTATAAAACGCCCGGCTTGTCTGTGCGTTGAACCTTTAAGTCGGAAAGATATTAAATTATTTGTAAGTGTACTAGCGTATAAAAATTTATTTCTACCATAAGCTAATCTTGTATTAGCGTCATTTTCTACAGTACTGAAAACATTATTGATATTCATATTCGTACTACGAATAGTACCAGGTGCAAAGTTAGGGTATGGGTTAGCACTTTGATCATCACCGCCTGCTAACATATTATCTACATAATTTTTATAATATGTATTCATTGATTGAATGACAGAATTTCTTTCAATATCAATATTAAATTGTTTACTACCGTAAGTGTAACTATGGACAAAGTTAGAAACAAGTTCTGACTGTGCGTATATACCCGCCATATTGTCAAATGTGTAACTCTTTATTGTACCGATGTTTGAAAAATATAATCCATCAACTGGTGTAAAAGGACTATTCTTAACAAAATCTTGCGCGTCACTATTATCGTAATTACCTATTCTTACAGTTTCTAAATAAATTTCACCTGTATTTTTACCGTTGAGTGCATCATCAAAATATTGCTTAAGACTCTTAAACGACATTGCACGCGGTGAACGTTCTAATCTAAGAAAACATTGATCGTAATTACTGTCAGCGTTAGATACATGTCTTGCTAACAAATAATTAAGACTATCTATTACTTTGTATTTTGATGGTGTGGAATAAAAAATAGAACTACCACCGATATCCCATGCTGTATTTGTAGGATCGTACTTGTTTGCCGTCTGTGTTGTTATTGGTGCTGTTGTTTTTGTAACACCTTTACCGTTATCATAATAAATGTCGAGCGGGTATTGACTTGTGCGCGGAAAAGCTTCACTTAATAATGCTTGTATTGCTATACCTGTTGGTATAGCTCTTTCGGTATTATCCAAATTACTAATACCACTATTATTTGTTAGGTAATTTGATGTAGAGAAAGGTACATTCTTTTCAGTTAGCAACTGATAGTATAGGTCATGAAAATAAAATTTCTTGTCTTTATGAGATGGCTTATCACCCGGAATCTCTTCCATGTTGTATATAGCAAAATCAAATATTAAACGAAATGCATTTTGTAATGGTATATTATTAGTATTGGTACCGGTTTGATCTTGTTGAAGAATCGGCATTATATCAATATGCAAGATATCGCGTGCTTCACCTTTTAATAGAAAGGATGTATTGTCAACTGGTGTTGTTTGTTTTGCAGGACTATAGTAGTTAGGATTTGAAGGATCGTTAGCAACACTTGGTGGATTAGAGCGCTCAATAAAATCCGTCATATTGTCCACGATAATATAACCTTTATGAAAGGTATCTTTAAAGTTATCCTCGATGACAAAAGACTTAATAGCTGTAGGTTTAAGGTATTGTGCTGCTCCGTCTAAACTCACTAATGCAGCTTGAAAATAATATTTTTGCTGATTAAAGCTAAAAATAAAATTATCATTGCCGAGTGTATCTGCAGTAGTACTTGAGCTCATATATTATTTTAGTGCATTTGAGATTTCCTGTAAAATTGATGATACATATTCAAGCTTTATTATTTTGAGAACTGTACCGGCTTTTGCAGGTTGTAGAGGATTATAGATTTTATTTACAAGCATTATTAACCACCATAATTCAATATTACCGTATGCCTTAAAACTTACTGTTGTCCATGGCATATTTTCCTGTACATGCATGAAGTATACTGTTGTATCATCGATATTATTAGGAAGATAGATTGACTGTAGTAAATTGTAATAATACTGCTTTTGATCAGTTGTAAACATTTTAAAGATACGTTCATATCTAAATGAATTTAGTTGAGGCAGTACAGGTATAGAATTTTGAAACTGACCGAGATCCATATTGTAAGTATTTACGCTGGTAATAGCGTAATTCATCTATTACCGAATAGTTGTACTCGTCGTTGTACCTGTTTGAATTACATTTTGCGAAGAGATCATATGCGCCATGAAATTTCTGGTATTTGCAGTCATACTCTGTAGCGTTATAGATACTTTGTAAGCATCTGGTATAATAGCATTTATACTATTTGTACTCGCTGTTGCATTAACAGATGATCCTGTAGAACCAACAGCGGAATTTACTGATGGTATTTTAAGTGTTAACTCACGTCTTGACCCTACAAACTCTATATTTAAGCTGCTAATATAGCAGTAAGGAAAGAACTTTGTACCTGGTATATTGACCTCATATATCACTGGTTGATCTACTGTATTAAACCCTGTTTTACCGGGTCGATTTTGATAAACAAGAAGATATAAAAATTGCCAATTTCTTACAACATCGTCGTATGTTGCAGCACCTGTATTGATAAGTGGAAATTCAACATCTATTGATTCACCAGAATCTGGATAATCATAAAATTTTGTTTTTTCAATAAATGTATATTGTGTTGGACTACCGAGCTGTGAAAGACCCTCAGCAGCTTCTCGTAATAAACCAGCACCAGCTTGTGCTAATTGTCCTATTCCGCTACCACCTGCAAAACCAGCACCTGAATCACTAAATGCATTATCAGATTTTGATTGATTATTATCAAAATAAGGTAACGTATAAACCCATCCTGTCGGTTCGGTTATATACAGATTTCTATATGGTGATAAAAACGGTGATGAACTTGTTGTTGTGTTGTTATCCGTTAATGTGTTTTGTGCAGCTCCACCGAGAACCTTACCGATCGCAGTTGCCGTACTTTTTCCAGCATTATCACCTAGACCGGCTAGTAAATTTGTAATACAAGACCCACCGTTAAAATTACTCGCTACACCTGCAGCTCCCTTTACAGCAGCACCGAGTGTATACTCTAATTGAGCAATAAGAGAATTTGTTTTTAATCTTCTTTCTGTAAGTTGAATTCTTGGTACTTCGGCTCTACTTGTATCACCTATTGGTGAATATGTCCAATAAAAATCACGTACTACATTAATTATACCTGCCGGAGACAAACTCGGCATTGGCACAATGGCATCTTGTGTAGGTGTTGTACCACTAGCATTATTACTTTGTGGTGAAGTCTTACTTGTGGTATAGCTAGGATTTGCAGGAGCAAATGACCAAAGATAATTAGACATATAGATATTTATTAAGCAAAGGCCTTCCTGCGGAAGTCAGTGCTATTCATAGGATTTGTAAGATATGCTGTTGGGTTATTACTTACATTAACAACACTCATATTGTTTGCAGAGGGTTTCATCGAAGCCATAGCGTTGGTATTGTCTGCTGTTTGTTTCATGAAGTTTAATAATTTAACAATCAATCCATTTTGCTCTTTTATTGAGCTATGAACATTATCTAAATTTGTATTATCCTCTGCAGGAGATACATTTACGTTATTTGGTGTTTCTGGTGTAATTGGTTGTATATTACTGGTAGGTGCTTCAGGTGTTGTAGGTTTGACAGCTGGCAAATTAATAACTTTATTTTCGCCTTCCTTAGGTGGTAACACTGTAGGTTTATTATCTTCTTTAACACCGGCTATTTTTTTAGCTGCTTTTTTACCACTCTCTTCACCGACTTTTGTTAACCCAGTTACATCAGCGAGCTTAGATCCGGCCATATAACCACCGACACCGCCAATGAACCCACCAACAGCAGCACCAATGGCGGTACCAACAACAGGTACAACAGACCCTACGGTTGCACCAACTAATGCACCACCCTCTGCACCCGCTAAGGCACCGACAGATCCTACTGCAGTCTGTGTAGCAAATTTTCCTGTTCTACCGCCTACAGCTTCTGCTTTTTGTTTGATTGCTTCTTCTTTACTAAGAATACCTGCTTTTTGTTTGGCATTAATTGTGTCGACATCTTTCTTACCTTCGTATGCTTCGAATGCTCCGGATACCGCTGTACCTATAAGACCGCCTTTACCTTTTAAAAATTTACCTTTCTTAATAGCTCCCTCAGCTAACTCTTCTGTGCCTTTGAGTAGACTCTTAGAAGCCTGACCTACTTTCGACATTGATTTTTCAGCATCCTTAGCAAGCTCTGGGCCTATACTTTTTATGCCCTTAACAGCATTGCTGAGTGCTTCTGACATATTTGATATACGCTTGCTAAGTGTATTCTGTATGCTTTTAAGATTTTTTTCTAGCATTGATCCGATACGTTTACCTAAGTCCTCTACACTTTGAACCCATTTTGAATTTTTAAGTGAATTAAAGACAGTCTTAATACGTGTGCCTACATTTTCACTTAGCTCTTTTATAGCTGTTGACATCTTTTTGGTAATTGCTTTGAATCCATTAACGATCTTTTCACCAATCCATCTTAAACCTTCTAAAGCTCTCTCACCTACCGTTTTTAGTCCATTCCAGGCTTTTTTTGCAACCCATTTAAAAGCCTCCCAGGCCTTCTCACCTACCTTTTTTAATCCATTAACGATCTTTTCACCAATCCATCTTAAACCTTCTAAAGCTCTCTCACCTACCCATTTAATACCACTCCAAATTTTACCACCAACCCAGTGAAATAGATCACCGATTTTCTTCTTAAGGAATCCCATAACACCAAGTTCACCAAGTTCACCTAGACCGAGTAAACTAAGCAGGGAACCTAAGAGTGATTTATTTGATGTCTTAGCTTTTTTTTGTTGGTCATCAGTAGCTTTTTTAATATCACGAAAAGTTTTATCTATATTTTCAAAATATGGTTTGAGTCTATCAACGAGCTCCACCGTATTTTGAAAAAGAATATCCTCGAGCTCAACTTTAGCTTTTGGTGTAAAATCAATGTTAATCAATTCACGCACGTAAGGTGTATCTTTGCCCTGAAATTGCTTACCTTTATTCTTATCCTTGTCTTTATCAAAAATAGTTGTAGCTGTCGCTGCTTTAAGAGCTGAGCTAATTGCCGAGCCAATATACTGCGGTATTGTTTTCTTATCTTCTGTCTTCTTAGGCTCTTCTTTTATCTTTTTACTTTCAGTAGTCGGTTGATCTTGCTTTCTAGCTTCTTTCTTTTGATCTTTTTCTTCTCTATCAACTGCGACTTCCGGATTTAATTTAGCATAAAAACTATTAGCTCTATTTGTAGAGGGTAATGCTTTTTCACCGGTAAGAATTTTATAGAGATCATTTAAGACTTTAGTTTGTGTCTTTAATGTCTTTTCGTAATCTCCAAAAACCGCTTTTAAATCATTAATGGGAATCGCGTCCATTAATGATATTTAATCTCAAATATTATATCGCAAAAAAGCTTCCATCTACTTCTATATTTGTTTCATCGACTCTTGTGTATTGATTTTCAAAATCACGATATGCTTTAATAAATTCAAGAATCTGTGTTGTAACAGTTGTTGGAAACTTTCCAGCTATAGCTAGTTTATTTTCGACATTTAAAGAATTAAAGTTAATAGTACTATCACCTGTATCAGATTTAAAAGTAACATTCTTTATGTATTTTAAAATTTCATGAATAAAAAGCTCACTTACAACAGTCTTAATGTCATCCGGCTTTACTGTTTTTATCTTAGTTAAGATGGTATTACTAATATCTTTATCGACATCTAAATGAGGTACCTCAAGATCAATAGATAAATTTTGGTAATTGATAGTAGAATTTAATACTGCTGAAGGTACGTTAATTGTCTGTATGTTGTTAACAACGTTTGTTAAATCAATTATATTATCATCTATACTATATTTGCTATCGAGACTTGCAGTTCTGAGTGTAAGTGCAATTGCAGTACGATCAAAAACATACAACTTATTAATATCAAGTGTATCAAGAATGTTATCACGAATGATATTATAGAAACTTACAATAAATGTAAGTTTTGTTAGTGTTTCCTCAATAGAGGACTTTAAAAGTTCCTTTTGCTGTAAGAGTGTTAGTGCTTTAAATTTTACTGTACGCTGTAAAGATGGAATAAACACATCAACACCAGATTGTTTATTAAGATCATCTAACTGCTTGAGAATATCGGGAACACTATTTGTCATACTAATATACAATTAACTTATATGGGGAATCCTGTTATGCCACTATTCTGCATTGGATTCCCAATAAGTGGATTATTGCTACTACTATTTGATTGTTTCTCGTCTTTCTCTTGTTCAGCTTGTTCTTCTTTAAAGAGATTAACATAAACATTTATTTCCATCGGAGTTAATTTTGACATGTGCTCGTAAGACATGCGAAATTGTTTCATTAGAAAATACTCAATCTTATAAAAGTACATTAAGTCTCTGTTAAAGCAAAGCTTAAGAAATTCGATAACTGAATCATTAAACACATTTGCTGTTAGTATTGTTACACCCTCTTCAGCTGAAGAATAAGGAGATGAAAGGTTGATGAGTTCAAGATTATTAAGATAGTAAAAAACCTCATTAGCATATGCTTTAACATCGTTTAAAACAACGGCAGGTAGTTTGTTTACTACTTCCGCTGTAATATCATAAAATGACTGATTATTAAGGGATATACTATTTATAACGGTTTCTGACACATCTATAATATCACGGTTAATGTATAGAGATGTCGGTAAACTATAGGTTATATCGAGGTTGTTTGAATAAGATACTGTCTTTTCTTTTAAACAATTATTACGTAATTTCGATAATACATCATTAATGTTTATAACACCGTTAAATTGCTGTTTTGTTACTGGGCAAGTAATAATTAACTCTAGTGCTTCGGATAAACATACTGCTCGTATTGTTAGTAGAACATACAACTTATCAATAATAGTGAGATTACTAATATCTTCTGTACAGTGAGTATCAATTATATTGTTAAATGCTGTAAGAATAATATTATTATTAGCATTCGCTATATTTTTTACAAGGTCTTTAAGCTCGGTAAACGATAATTCAGTCAACTGTACAGTTTTTTCTGATACAGGGAGATCTACTGAATATAAGAATTTGACCATACCTTAAAGTATACTGAATAATGTATTAAAGGCAAATTAAAGCCTATTAATAGTAAATGGTTTTGCAGTATTTAACAAGTTGGTTATTTCATTTAAATTAATAGGAGTACCAACTGTATAATTTGAATATGTCCAAAGAGTGCGATAGGTCTGTAACTTCTCTGTCTCGTAATCTAATGTCTGTTCTGAAACATTGTAAGGTACACAATTATGAAATACCCAAGATTTTCTTGGTAGCATTGAAATACCAGCATTTGCACGTGTATACTCTAATATTCTCATAGTGACCTTTACGTTCTTTGGATCAATACCACCTGATACATCACCAGGACGTGCTGTCATACCAAAGTGCGCACCGAGAATTACCCACGGTCTTATTACAAAATCAATAAACGATGTTGTAGTTTCCTTAAAAGAAATATTCAACGATGGTGCCTCTGCTGTTCTGTTACTACCTAAAACACCTGGCAGGAAGCCTCTATTATTAGCGACTGCTATCCCCTCAACATTAAACTGCTCAGATGGAATTGTTACCTCATGAGCAAACCAACATCCAACTAATTGTTGATTACTGTAATTTGTTAGTATTTGCTTTGCAGCATCGATATCATAGCCGGATTTATCTCCATCTGTACGCTCCAGTCCCTGTAATATCTGTGTAGTTAAACTTGTTGGAAACCTATCAATCAACACAACCCATTGTGTTGACATCGGTATGGCGGTATTCCATACCGTAGTGATTTGATCTAAGAATACATCACGTGGAAATACTCCGCCTGTCGAAGAATAGCCAGCACCTGCTTGTGCTCCAACAAAACTCTGCGTAAGTAAAGTAGCTACTGGTGTAGAAGCTGCAATACCTGCTATAGCAGAGTTAATTGGGTTATTAATACTCACCTAATTATTTAGGTTATGTATTAAAAATTAAAGGTGACTCTGTGATGGTGTAGATGTTGTTGGAACACCAATCTGAGTTGAAACTACAGCTCCACCTGTTGGTGCTGTGCGTACAAAGTAGTGATAAGCGAGAGTTACTGTGAACTCTACTGTCTGACCTGTACCAGCAGCCATTGTATAGTTAATCGGACCAATATTACGAGGTGTTACACCGTATAGAACATATGTTGCAACAACATTATTTTGATTATCAAGCTGTGCAAGTGTAATAGTAGCATTTCTACTTGGTGTATTATACTGGCCAGTACTTGACTGGTCATCAAAAACCCAACGTGACCAATCTTCAAATAACTGACGAATACTCGAAGCTTGATCAGCGTAAAATGTAACAGAATAACCTGCACCGTCAGGGTAAATGGCATTACCTGGAAGATTAAAATTCATTCCCATATACGGTACCGGAACGTTACTAATTTCACGAGCTGGTAATGAAGCGGCTTTAGCATACACTAGCAATCCACCGTCAGACATTGTATATGCTCCACCACCATCACTTGTTATTTCAAGAATACGGAAGTTAAAATCACGCGAGAAATTGTAATTAGTCGCTTGTGTATAAAAACCTTGGATTGTTTGTGCTGTTTGTGACATAAGATGTAATTATTTATTCGTTAATAGTTCCTTTTAGGCTACGATCTCATTGAAGTTAGCACTTGTCTGAGTTGCGTAGAAGTTAACTAAGATGAATTCTGCTGTTCTGACCGGCTTGAGGTAGATGTCTACAATCAATTCATTTTGATCAATGACTGAAGGTGTATTATTACGCTCATCGCAGACGATCAAATAATCATAAACACCCTGTGTATTCTTTGCATAATCAAAGATAGGTGTAATTGTGTTTACAAGGCGTGTGCGTGTGAAGAGCGTGTTAGGCTCGAATACGAAGAACTGACATACTGCATTTGTCTGTACTTCAAGAGTTAAGAACAATCTACGTACATTAATACGATCGAAAGCGCTTGGCTGCTTCAATGCTGTCTTCTGACCGTAGATTACATACCCTTCATTAGGGAATTGAGCTACAGGGTTAAGACTGATTGTGTAGAGCTGATCACGTTCCTTCTGCTTAGGACTATAACCGATATCGAGAATACCTGTTACAATACCACGTGTAAATCCTGCAGGGGCGAACCAAGGCTGGAAATTACTATCTGTTCTTGCCATTGCCGAAGCAGCAAAGCCTGAGAATGGTACCCATACTGGTTGATTTGATGCGTTATCAAATACTTGTACAACATTTGCATAAATCGCTGTATAGCTATTGTTAAATGAAGCAAACTGATTACGTAATGGCCAGTAGATATTGAGTGAGAAGTTATTATTAGGGTTAGCTAATGTCTTGACACCAGGTGCTTGACCTGTTACAAATATATTTGTAAGAGGATCTGCAATAAAGAGGTGATCCTTACGAACATTTGATGCGAAGTTTACAAAGCTCTGAGCAACAGAGTTGTAGTCAATTACAATCTGTGCAGGTGTTACTGGGTTTTGTGCACTAAGATTATAGAAGGTGTTACTGTAACCTGATAGACTCTGATTGCCACCGTTATAACCTACACCTGTTGTATATGGAACTGTATCATCGAAATAACCGAGGGTATTAGGGTTACCATTAGCGTTTGCAAAGATTGTACCAAGGCCAGCTTCTGTTACAATGGACAATGGCCAAGCTGCAGGATCCTCAAGATAACTCAACATGGTGTTGACCTTTGTAGGTACACTACCGATTGTCTTGACTGAAAGATCTTGAGCTGAATAATCACCGAGTGGGTATAGAGCATCGGTTGAACCTAATACACCGAGTAAACTTGCGTATTGGGCTGATGTAGCGCCAGTACGTGTATTGAATGTATCTGTTGCGTAAGCACCTGAAAGTGCGTTTGTCGATGCATAAGCTACAAGTGTATCGTTTGAGAGAGGATACTGACGTGCATTATTTAAAAGACGGACACTCTTATTTGGTATACCAGAGAGGTTGAGCCATGTTGTTGAATATTGCTGTGTGATATACGGGTTAGTAACTATCTGAATATTCTTTGAATTATTTTCAACGTTGCCGAGATAGAACGATAACGGCAAGCCACCAGTTGGATTATTGATTTGACGATAATAATCTAATGAACCGACATAACTTTCTGATAGTACAAAGTCAAGAGCGATTGTATTTGGTGAAAATACCGATTGACGAAGTTTGAAGAGACCGAGAGCAATACTATCGTTGAAGTTGCTTGTTGAAATATCAAACGATGGTATTGTTTCCATCACCTGTGATACACTGCCGTTTGTACCGTAGTTTGCTGTTGCAGAGAGCGGGAAGTTTAATCTCTGTGAAGGTACTGTTAGGTAGTTACCTGGTGTAACTGCTGAAGCATATGAATTAACAGTGTATACATTATTAATATCATTAAACGGCGTTGAAGGATAGAGGTTTGTGTTATCAATTAAACCAATGTAATTACCTTCAAAACGTGTATTGATAGCATTCTGCGATTCATTAAGAATAATTAAACCTGCATTACCGAATGATGAAAGCGTGGCAGGTGTAAATGATGCTACAGGTGATGCACCAGAAGCGCCTGTATTGCCAGCATCAGAAGCTGATAGCCATGTAAATGCAGATCCATTAAGGATATTAAGATATTGCTGTTGAGTTAAGCGAACATGTGTTGGTGCACCAAAGAAATATGCACCAGCTGAAATTGCAAGATTTGTTGATGTAACTGGTACACTAATTGTAGTTCCTGCAGCGATACCTGAAATAGCAGCTGTTGTACCAGGATATGCAGCTAAATATTGTGCAGAAAGTGCAGAAAATACACCTGTTTGTGTAATTACGCTTGCGACTGGATATATAAGAGCACTATACTGACTGGAATAATCGACACCTGCAGCACTACCATAAGGGAGACGATAAGCAACTACATTAGCGGGCGACTGAAATACGGCAGCTGCTGTCTGATAGAAGTAACGCTCTGCAGCGTTAGTTGGTAAACCGAAGATTTGTTCCCAATCAGAAAGAGAAGCGACAGTAATAGGTTCAGAAGATGGGCCCTTGGCAGCGAAACCAGGGATTAAAACAGTTGTAGGGGGTACACCGGGTGCTGCAAGAGATAAATCGACTTCGCTAATCTGTACGCCCGGGCTTTGTAGTGTAAGTGCCATATAAAGTATTTATACTTTTTGGAAAATATTTTTTTAAGAATTATAAATCTGTAGCCCAATTTAACGGTGTGACAATGAGTTGCGAATATTCAAAAGTGAAACTCGATTCTAATTCCGTAGCGTCTCTGTAATTGTACTCAATTCCATTCAAAGTAGTTGGAAAGGCGTCAATATATTTAAATTCCATAATGCGATTATTGTATTCATCAAGTGCAAATATTGAAATTATCGCTTTATAGTCACTTTCAGGTGTTTTTACGTATGTTGTTGTACCCTGGGTGTAATTGTTCTGATCGTATAATCCTGTTTTATCGTTATTAAGCATGTTTAACCATGTGTATATTACCCAGTAATTTGTAAATCTGTTATCAACAGTAAAGTTTACTGTTAAAGGATCATACGGTTCACGGCTATAGCTTGTTTGCGCAAATGTCTGACCAGAGAACCGTGCATTAGCAGATGGTACTCTTATACTTGGTATCACAGAACCATGCACTGCAAACTGTAAAAGATCCAAGTTTATATTATTATTACCTTCTAAAAATCGTGAATTTATACGTTTTAACGCATCTGGAACATTAAGAACAAGTCTAAACTTGTCTTTCCTCGATAAGTTAAAAGGGCTTTGTATGTAATCTACTGTATTTGACATATGTTATTGTAAAAAATGCCATCCGTCCTGACGGCCGCTATCTAAAAAGGACCAACCTTGTGATTCAAGATCAGCAATACCTGTATCCTTTTCATTTACGTCACCTTGCATAATAATTGGTAGTGGAGCTGACATATCTTGATCCTTTTCGTTGTTATACGATGATATTGGATTTACAAAATATTTAATCCCGTAATCTAATGACTTTAACTTTAACGGTCGTTTATTATCATCTAACTCTACTATTTCAAAGTATCTTTCCGCAATTTCATTTTCTAAACTCATAAGAGCCCAGATTAAACTCATTACTCTATCATCCCAGTTATCAGATCCCGGTCTTGCAGCCCAGGTGCCATTAGGATATCGCACGAAATCACGTAATTCACCAAGGGTCTTAAGGTCTCGTATACGAATTACATTGAGCTCATTGAGCCAATAACGCATATTAGTTACGCCTTTGTACTTTGTGTTAGTATGTGCTACTATACCGATTTTATTAAAAACCTTATCTCCTGCTTTAACACCGTATGATACAAGATTCTCATATCCAAGTGTATTTCTTAGTTGATCTACAACTTGTGCACCACAATTATTGCGCTCAATAAGAGCTGGTGGTTTACCCCAATGCTCTAATATTTCGTTTAGTTTAGTTGTGAAATTATATGGACTCATATTGCGGTTGTGATATACAGCAACCTGTTCGATATGTTGTAAATTAGTAATATCCAATACCTGTATTACAGAAGCTGCTTCACCTATACCTTCAGATACGTCAACACCCGCTACATATAGCCTATCTTTATTAGGTTCATCCCATAAAAGATAATGACCCTCATCAAAAACAAACTTTGGTTCACAGCAATCTAACTTTAGTTTATCAAAGAAATCCTCATCTACAGCACTCTCACCTGACTGAATGAATACATTACCGTATTCTTGATCAAAAGATTCTCTACTACCAAGTTGTTTAATAGTATCATTCTTCCATTTTTCATCTCTACCTGGTACTTCCCACCAATCTACACGTTCAGCATGCCATCTATTATGTTTCTCAGGATCTGTTTCTATAGCACCATGATATAAATCATAAAACAGATTATTTGTACCATTAGGTGTACTAGCTACAAAGATTTTTGACTTTTTAGATGCAGAGATAATAGGGTAGACTGATTCCCAAAATGACTCAACCATGTGATTATCAATAAACGCTAACTCATCAAGAATAAGACAATTACAACTATCACCACGACCGGCGTCAGAACTTGTTGTACTAATACCAATGCTTGAGCCATTAGCAAATACTACAGAAGTTTTACCCCATTCCGTAACACCGGGTTTTAGATAATTTGGCAATTTTTCATACGCCATTCTAATACGCTTGAGAATATTAATAGCCGTTTGCTCCTTGTTAGCAACAATAAGAAGACGTTGATCTTCTTGAAACGCTGTAACCCAAAGAGCATATATTGTCATCATGGTCGTATTATGCGTCGGTATTAACTGTCTACCTGCTAGATAAAGGTTATCCTTACTATCAACTGTAATACATCTTACAGGCACAGAGGCAATTTCTTCAATATTTTTTATATAATGCCACTGACTACGGTATTTCGACTGTACATTATGTGGCTTGAGCCTCAATCTATTTGCCTTAAACGAAAGTCTACAAACATTTTCAATAGGTGTAAATGTTATCGATGCGCATAATGAGCAATCTATATCCTTAAAAGTAGGTGTATATTCTTTGTATGTAACCTTATAACCTAAGCTTTCCACTAATTGTTTTACCTGCTTTACTAATTCAATGTTGGTATTGTAAAATTGACATATACCAGTTTTGTTGACGTAACCATCGCTATCTATTAAGCCTTGCAAGAGAGAAAGACGCTGTTTCTTATCCGCGAGTAAATATTCGTTAGGAATATGTTTATTATTTTTGAGATTATACCGATCGAGTAAAGCTGATAAACTCTGAGATTGAATGTTTTTCTCTGTACTAATTCTTAATGTATATACATCTGTGTTATATTCATGTAACATGAATTTATTAAATTGTGTTTGCTGTGTTCTGAGAATATCAATAATTTCATGTATATCTCGCTTACCTATAGTTATAGATCCACTCGCGCTTGCGCCATCACCTAACCATAATCCTAAAACATAAGGATCTATACCTAGTTCCTGTGTTGCACCAGTAATTCCGTTTATACATGTAGGTATTCTATGATTTGGTTCTTTGCTCCCTGACACAAATAGTGTATTAAATATTTCAGCGGTTGTTTTTATAGAGCCTGTTGTTTTTCTTTCACTTCTTGTTTCTGTATACCAAAGATGATCTGCATCAGCTGTTATTTCCTCCCCGTTATCAAAAACCACTTTATAGCATTTTCTGTTTTCGAGAATATCGTGCGCATGTAGTACGTTGCACGGGATTCCATCTGCACCATAAACACAGTCGCCTGCCTTTAGCTCACCCATTGTCGACCAACCCATAGTTGTTAATATCGGTGTGTCGAGAGCTAATGCTTTACCAATCTGACGGGAGGCAAGAGTTATAACAAATCTATGATCTCTTAAACTTCTTAAGATTCTTTTTTGAAAATTATGTAATTTAATTTTTATTTTACCTTCATCAAGATTAGTAATATAAAAAAAGTTTTCGGCAAAGTAAAGAATATTACGCTTACACTTAACTAAATCCTCTACCCATTCAGGATGTGATTCATAATCAAATTGTGCATCTTGCGTCGGTAGATTCTCATTACCGAGGTAGTATTGCTGTTTTTGTTTTTTAGTTGGCATGGAGCATAAATACTTAGTAGATGAATACCTCACGTATATTTAACGAAGTTGGCGAGCTCTACCAGGCGTCAATAATTAATGAAGGCAAAAGCCGTTTTCCAGGAATTGGAGATGGTTCTTTTGCACCACAGACAAATAAGAAAGTTGTACCCGCTGAATCAAAAGGACCTAAAGCGTTTGTACATTCTGATTCTGGCCCAAATCATAAAGGTGCTGAAACATTGATAAAGCCTAATGATGCAAAAAATAGAAAAAATCCTTCTGCAGAAGATGAGAATAGTGTATATAATCCAGAACGATTTGATATACCAAAACAGAAGGTAGTAAAAAAAGGTAAAAAAGATAAAAAAATACAAAAGGAGAGTATAAATAATTTTATGACAAAGTCTATTTTTGATAAACTCTACGAAACAGTCATGAACGAAGAAGGTCTTCCTGGTGACGACAATCTTGAAGCTCATGATGCTGAAGCTCTTGACCTCCCAGTTGATGGTGATGGTGAAGAGGTAACAATCACACTCGATCGTGAAACAGCTAAGAAGCTTCACGAAGTACTCGCCGCCGTTATCGGTGAAGAGCCTAAAGCTGGTGATGATCACGGTGATGATTCAGCTCCTACAGGTGAAGATGGAGAAGATAACGAAGGAGTAGCTTATGAAGCTACAGAACTCGAAGAGGTAAAGGTTCCTGGCACAGTTCACAAGGGCGGTAAGCATCCTTGGGAAAAGTCACCTAAGAACGATATCGTTGGTGATGAAACATCCAAAATCGTAGACGGTGAAGAAGGTGATGGTGAAATCAATAAGCAAGAAGATGGTGCCGGTACATCACACGGTCACGCTCTTGTAAATGCAAAGAGTGGTAAGCCAACGCCTGTTACACCTAATTCAAATCAGGTAAGTAAGCAGAATCCAGGTTCACGTACACACAGAAACGTCGGACAGGTTCTCTTTAAGAAGTAAGTTAATCAAAAATAAAATTAGAAGACCCTAGTCGCAAGACTAGGGTCTCTTTTTTTAAGCTATATATCATTACCGCTTTTAGGTCTAGATAAATTATCTACGGCCCATAAAGGTCTTAAATTGCTATAATGAAAGCATGACTTTTGTTGATCTGGATCTTGTAGATTGTACATACAACATGGTTTGATATGATCAATGTGCCATGTTTTATGATTATAGTTCTCCCACGTCATTCCAGGAAGGAATTGCTTTTCAAGGTGCTCTTTGAGTTCCGCAATAGTGCAACCAATGAGATCTGTAGTCTTTCTTGATTTATATGCACCTGATAATTTAATCGCAGTAGCTACACGACTTCTTAAATTATTTGATAATTTAAATACATCATCATTCTTAAGACGGCGTGCAAAGTATGATTTAAGATATTTCTTATAATAAGGTTTATATTTAGCCTTTATATCTTCGCGTTGAAAATATTCTTTATTATATTTTTTACTGTATTCACTTATTTTATTTTTGTTATCTTTTTGCTGCTTATATCTTTCTGTATATAGCTTGCAACATATCTTACATTTCGTGCAATTCTTATAAAATAGAGTTATGCATTTAGACACATTACAATTAGAGCATGCTTTATTCATTATATGCGTTACATATTATTTACATAAATGCTTAAATATAAATGTGAAAAGCTTTAAGGATTTTATAACAGAAAGACACAAAGGACTGGATTATCGTCCTGACGGTACAAGACGCGTTCATAGAAATGAGCGCGATAGCGTAGGTGTTTCAAATGCTACAAATCCTAATATGAAATATGCAGAGAGAATCGTACCGCATGCAATTAAGACAAAAGCAAAACCGTTTGCTGAGCTCTCACCCGGCGGATCAATAGCTGTTGGTAATTTAAAAGCACAAAAGATTGCAGAGTATTTCCAAAGCAATTTACCTCTTAAAATTAATGAAGTAAAACGATTTAAGAGTTCTGGCTATAGCTTAACACGTACACAGAACGGATTTGTATTTAAAAAGGATTCAATCTAATGAGTATTAATAGTTGTGACTTCTATACCGGTAACCCAACACCGCAGATCTATCCAGGTTCAATAAATTACACGGATAATGGTTGTATTCGTTTTACGAATAAAAACAATAATGCTAATGAACGCATTATACAGTCTAATTACTGGCGCGAGCAAATTAACTTATACGGTCAACAATGTTATTATTATGTTAATACATTTAGTTTATTATCAGCTGATAATCTCTACGGTGAACAGCCTACACAGAAATTTGCACCTCCCTTGCCATTTATTATAGCCTTAAATTTAAATGAAAATGCTCTAATGCTTAGTAAATACGGCTTGTTATCAGAAGACGAAGTAACAGCTTTTGTACACATTAGTTCCTTTTACGCCACTTTTAATGGCTTAGAACCAAAGTCAGGCGATGTATTTCAACTCACAGAATATGGTAGTGACAGACCAGGTGGTAGAGATGGTAAGTATTTTGAAATAACAGAACGTCTTGACGAAGATGCTGCAACCATTAATCCCTTAGCTGGTCATTATGTATGGTTAATTAAAGCTAAGAGATTTGAATGGTCATTTGAGCCAGGTATCACTGGTGAAGCTGTTAATAATCAGGTATTTGATGATACACAAAATACAGCTGTTTCTGGTGCTAATAAGCCGTATACAACGAGTGCAGATATTGATTCTAAAAAAATATTTGATTATTCGCAGACTGACTACAGTGATGTATACGGTGGCTACTATTAAAGCGCAGTATTTTTTTGATAAACCGATTCGTAGTCTGGTACGCTCTCTCTTCTATGTGAAGCAATAAACCCGTCAGCCTGTCGCCCGGATTCAAATATTATTTCAACTCTATCAAAACGACTACTAAAGGTATATTTCAATCCTTGATTACTAATTACTATACCGGAAATAACATACGTTTCGTTTAATTTAAATTTACTATCCCAGCTATTTGCATGACGCTTTACTGCAAAAGATGTACCTGTAATATAATGCATTTTTAGCTATTTACTTCTTGCTCCTGTTTTGCAAGTTCATATAAATCGCTCTTCATTGATTCAAATCGCTCTTCAATATATTTTTGAAACGCCAATGGCTTAACCCAATCGATTTCAGATGCACTTGAACGCTTCTTTAGTTGATCGACTCTCTTGCTTACAAACTCTACACCTTCAAGCAAACAAAGCCAACGAGAATATTCATCCTCAGTCATTGTATGTGTCTTTGTTTGCGTATTAATTGTTATATATTTTTTTGATGATGGCGATTGCATACCCGAGCATTATGAATGAAAAGCGCTTAGCGTCAAGTATATTTTTTTGTTTATTTAAAATATCAATTATATCACCAATCGCATCAATACTTGATTGTATGCTCTTGATATTATTTAAAATAGATTTTTGCGCAGTAGATTTTATATCATCGCTAATTTCACTCTGTGATACAGCTCTAGATAAAGTATCACCGTATAACGATAATAAGTTTTTAATAATCGAACGATCTGACTGAGTGTCTCTTTTAAAATATGCCCGTCCTTCTTCTAAGGCTATATAATCAGATGTAGATACATTATGTCTAATTGTATCTACTATTATATCTACCTTTACTAAAGGTTCCTCCGTTTTTGTATTAAAGCTATCGGCTTGACCTCTATCAGTTGTTAGCTGATTTATTGCTTCAGGTATTTCCATTATTAATGCTAGTTAAAATTGGCGCTAATGCTGCAGTTGTGTCTGTACTTATAATAGGTTCAGTTTGAAGTGCGGTTTCTGCTGTAATATATACTGAAATAGACTTATCACATTCACCGCATTTATACATATTAACATCATTAAGACGAACTGGTACAAAATCTCTGCGCTTCTTACTACATGGACAAACAACATCAAGTCCCTGATATGAAAATTCAGCAATGCGCTCATTTTCAAGTTTTTTATTTTTAATAGTAAGGTAGACGTCAAGAATTGACGTAAATGCATTATATATTAATAGTTGACTAAGTACACCTACGAGAAATCCAAGCCACCATGTTACATGTAATGTTGTTAGTATGATTGAGATAACAAATGCTACAGCCAACAGTAAAATAATAGGTATAACTATTCTTTGAATCATTATATCATATTAATGACAGATGTATTATAAATCAACATTACTCCTCACCTTCTTGTTTTGGCTCTTTATTAGCTGTTTTTAAGATACGTTTAAGGCATTCCATTGAATCTTTCAAATTAGTTATCATTTCATTAACCTCTGCGGTAATGTTCTTGTCTTTTTTAACGATAGGGTTATCAAGTGCGTTTTCAAAAGCATTAATTGCGTTATTAGTATTTGTGAATAGATCACCGAGTATATTTGCTGCGTTTACTAACTGATATGGTAAAACATTATCAGCTTTTGTTGTATTAGGACTTTGATCTGTATCTTGATATTGACTCACAAGATCTTTAAACTTCATTCTTTGTGAGCTGAATTCACGTGCAGCTTGTCCGCTTACCCATTTATTATACTGCATTGTTGTGTCTTCAAATAAAACTTTCTTTTTCATTACGATTATTTATAGTGTTGAAGTATAAATAATAGTGTATGTTATTTAAATCTAGATTTGATTTTGTTTTAGAGGCTGATGAAGATCAGGTAGCTGGTGAGCAACCTAAGACTCCCGCTACCGATACAGAAGCTATGGCTCAGACACTCGACACAGCACAACCTAGTGATTTTAACGTAAAAGCAGCTGAACGTCAAAAGCGTGTTGATCATGTAAAAGTGCAGCAAATTAATACACTCAATGAGTGGATTACAAAAATCGATGATTTTATCGTATTTTTAAATGATACAAAGAGTGAATCAATGCAAATACAGCTTCACTCTGCACCTTGTGATTCTATGTTTGAAAAGATCGCTACAAGTGAGAAGAAGAAAATTTCTCGACTTGCTGCTGATCTCGGTAACCTCGGTCAAGCTCTTAAGGGGTATCTTGCCTCTGCTAATGACTAATAGCTGACATTAGAAGCTTTGCTTTTAATCCGTTGTGTGAGTTTTTAATCACGAAATGTGATGATATTTCATCAATTTTTGCAGCTATACATAAATCATTAAAATCTTTAAATTGTTTACCGATTTTTTCAGGCCATATAAATACAGTCTCTCCGTCGTCAATAAGTCGTTTTGTTTTATTATAACTTGCAGAATCCTGCCATTGACTATCTAGAACCCATATTATCTTATGTAATTTATATTGAGATAGTTGCTCTCTTTGTATAGTAGTAAATGTTCTATCGCTACTTTCTTGTATACCTGCGACAGCTGTTGCGTTTTTTACAAAAAAAGCATCTAAAGGACCTTCAAAAATAAAAATATATTCGAGTTCATGAGATATTTTATTAAGGTTAAATAAAGATTTCTCACCGTTAAATTTACCTAGATACTTTGGTATATTTTTATCATTGTCAAATATCGCACGGGTTTGATAAAACACAATTTCATTTTTTTCATTGTAAAACGGTATCACTATTCGGTTTTTTTGAAATTTATCAGTTAGTGACAACCAAAGAGAGTCAGGTTTATTAACAGCAGAATCGAGTCTCCTATTCTTAATTATAGTTAGTGCAGCGTCTACAACTTTATTATCTTTAAAATAGGATACTTGATCTGTATCAAACAGATTTATGCAATCTAAAGGTAAAGTTGCAGCCTCTGCTACAGTCTTAGAATAGATCTCTTCCTTGTTGATATCAATAGGCAGGATGTCATAGCTACTAATTTCATCTACAATCTCCTTGAATGTCTGTCCAGATACTTCCTGTATCCATTTTATTGGTTTACCTGACCATCCGCAATTATGGCAACAAATATAATTTTCTTCTACAAGATAATAACATCTACGCTTTCTCTGCCATGACTTACCTTCACGACAAATAGGGCACCCACCTTCATATGTATTATTGTACTTTTTGTACTTAGGATATCCTGCGTATTGATAAAATTTTTGTACAACGTATGCTTGCGGTACTATCACATTTCTATAGTAGAGACTATATTAAAGGAATACAAGATATTATTTTTTAATATCTTTTATAGAAACAATACCTTTATGAATAAATTGACCGGAGGCAGGATCAGTATAAATCGCTTCAGTGATCTCTTGATTACCCTTAATATATGTTCTAAGAGTAGGACGTACCGGTTCACCACTAATAGGTGACTGAATAATTTTTGGCTGAATCATATCCATATAGTTATTTACTACTCACGCAGTAGTTTGCACGTTATTTTTAAAGTATTGCAATTTACACATTTTATACACATGACCTGGTATTTTTTCAACTACATCTACAATTTTGTCTTGAATACCAATATTAAATTTTTCAATTGGTATTTCTCTTACTAACATTTCCGGAAGTGATAAAAATTTATATACTCGATTGTCTGTCTCAATGTATACGAGCAATTCACCTAAATAGTAGCCTGCAGTTACTGCGTAAATGTATTGTTTCTTTGGGTGTTTTTTTAATTTAAAAAACATTATTCTTCACCATCAAAAGGTGTATGGTTGATAAATTTGTTAATTAATGTAGTTAAAGAATCAGCTTCTTGTTGAGTATGTGACGATATAATTTGTATAGGTGTACCGTCGAGTGAGTATCCAAGTATAATGTATGTGGAAAGAAACTCCTCTATTGTAGCTGCTAGCGATTCAGTATTTTTACGTGCATCAGATTTTGTTTTAAGCTGATTTTGTAAAATTGCCGTTAATGCTTTTTGTGTTAATTCGTCAATAGCTGCTGCTTCTTTAGGATCAAAATCTTCTATTTTTTTACTCCTGGATTGTCTCTTCCTGGGTGTCTTGTCGTCCTTCATATGAATTATTTGTTGGTTTTGACATGTAGCGATTACGGCCACGATACTCACCATTATTTGATACACCGTGTGTAATGAGATAGTCGATTACAACTTCAATACTATCTGTCTTGATGCTATAATTCTTCGGTATACGATGACCGCCATCATTAAATTCAAATAAAGTTTCATCAAATTCTGTTTTATTACTATAGCAAGTAATCATTACAGAGCTTTCACTTGGATTAACCATAATAGTCCATCTGCGGGGATCACTCTTGGCATATACAGAAAATAAACGAATTACAATAAATCCATTATCTCTTAAGCGCTTAATAAAATAGCCAGGTGTTTTTAGTTTGTTTTTGCTCATATTAATTTACTAGTGCAGAAGCTACAAATCTAATATCAGTAGATTCAAGTGCTATATCAAAAATAAGAACACCTAATTTAGCAATTAGGTGTGCTGTAATGGCTTTAAACTTCATACAAGAAATTATACGAAATATTTCAAAATTCAAGGGTATAGGTTTATCAAGTTGCTGACCGCTATAATCATCTGCGAGCTTCATACCATACGAGTCAGTATTAGCGCGTGTAAGATCTGTAAGATCACCGTGTACAAT